>CESF01025232.1_pt1 | contig 12771 bp, 17 predicted proteins | sample 356331 | NCBI WGS metagenome assembly CESF01 (sample SAMEA2621779, study PRJEB7988) | marine metagenome | biome: marine biome (ENVO:00000447); feature: surface water layer (ENVO:00002042); material: "saline water (ENVO:00002010), including plankton (ENVO:xxxxxxxx)" | depth 5 m
ATAATCTGTCCTTATTTGGATCGGAAAATTTTTTATTGGATATGGAAGATCCAACAACAATAAGAGGAATAATTATAAATAAATATTTAATTCTTTTGTTCATTTCCATACATAAAAGTAAAAAATATTAATTGTAATGTTATAATCAAAATTACGTTTTAATATTATGTGCATCTATTTAATTACTTTTGTTCAAAAATTAGACCAGTATGTCAATTAGACCCTTGATACTTGTTACAAATGACGATGGAATATCAGCTCCAGGAATTAGATCTCTTATTGGTGTTATGAATAAAATTGGTAATGTTATCGTAATTGCACCAGATAGTCCACAATCTGCAATGAGTCATGCAATAACTATTAATTCTACACTGCACTGCAATAAAATTAAAATTGATGATGGTCCACAAATTGAATATTCCTGCTCTGGCACACCAGCTGATTGTGTTAAATTGGGTATTAATGAAATTCTTGATGTAAAACCAGATTTATGCGTGTCAGGAATAAATCATGGCTCTAATTCATCAATAAACGTAATTTACTCTGGAACAATGAGTGCCGCAATAGAAGCTACAATAGAAGGTGTACCTGCAATTGGATTTTCATTACTTGACTATGAATGGAATGCAAACTTTAATCATATTGAAAAATATATAAAAGAAATTACATTAAAAGCTTTGAGAAATGGAATACCAAATGGAACTACACTCAATGTTAATTTTCCAAATATGGACAAAGGTGAAATACAAGGTGTTAAAATTTGTAGACAGGCTAAAGCATATTGGATTGAGAAGTTTGATAAAAGAACTAATCCTCTGGGAAAAGAATATTATTGGCTTACAGGGGATTTTGTTAATAATGATAAAAATAAAGATACTGATGAGTTCGCATTAAAATCTGGATACATATCAATTGTACCTGTAAAACATGATTTTACTGACTACGATTCAATTTCAAAGATTCAAGATTGGAAATTATAAAATGAAGTATTACATAATTGCTGGTGAACCATCTGGCGATCTTCATGGATCTAAATTAATTAAGGAAATCTTTAAAGTAGATAAAAATGCAGAAATTAGGTTCTGGGGAGGAGACTTAATGAAAGATGCTGGCGGTAAAATGGTAATGCATTACAAAAATTTAGCTTTCATGGGTTTCAGTGAAGTTCTTATCCATATTTTTAAGATTTTAAAAAATTTTAAAATTTGTAAAAAGGATATCTTAAAATTTAATCCTGATAAAATTATTTACATTGACTATCCAGGATTCAATTTGAGAATTTGTAAATGGGCTAAAAGAAGAGGATTCAAGAACTATTTTTATATAAGTCCACAAGTGTGGGCATGGAAAGAAAAAAGAGTAAATATTATAAAAAAATATATAGATGAATTATATGTTGTTCTCCCATTTGAAAAAGATTATTTTAAAAGAAAGCATAATATTAAATCAAATTTTTTTGGACACCCACTAATGGATGATTTAAATAATTTTAAATTAAAAAAAATTCCTTCAAAAAAACCAATTATTTCAATATTACCTGGAAGTCGTGAACAAGAAGTTTTAAAAATTTTAAATGAAATTTTAAATATTTGTAAATACTTTCCTAACTATAAATTTATTATCGCTGGTGTAAAACATATCAAAAAAGAAACTTATAATAAAATTATTTCAGAAAAAAATTATAATGTAGAATTAATATACGGTAAAACATATGATATTATAAGTTCTTCTAAAGTCTCTATAGTAGCAAGCGGCACAGCAACTCTTGAAACTGCATTACTCAATACACCACAAATTGTATGCTATAAGACAACTAAATTAAATATCTTATTAGCTAGAATTTTTGTTAAGGTAAGGTTCATTTCTCTTGTAAATCTAATATGTAATAAAGTTGTTATTAAAGAATTTATACAAAATGATGTAAATAAAATAAATTTAAAAAATGAGATAAATAGTATTTTAAATGGAAGAAATAAAGAGATTAAAAAAAATTACAAGATTTTAAGAAAATTAATTGGATCCGCTGGTGTAAGTATGAAAGTAGCTCAACACATCTTTAAAAACTAACAGACAATATTTATTATCTTGTTTGGAACAAAAATTATTTTTTTGATATTTTTTCCTTTCAAATTTTTCTTAGTTAATTCATTATTTAATATAATCTCTTCTACTTCAGCATATGATAAATCACTAGGCAATATAATTTGAAATTTTAGCTTACCATTAAAGGAGACTGGATAATTCTTTTCTTTTTCGATTAAAATTTTAGGATCATGTATTGGAAATTCTTGATCAATAATTGAATTATTATTACCTAAAACAAACCATAATTCTTCTGCAATATGTGGAGCAAAAGGTGATAATAAAATTGTTAAAGATTTTAGCACTTGTGATGAATGACATTTTTTTTCAGTTAGTTTATTAACTAAAATCATTAGTGAACTTACGCATGTATTAAAGGAAAAATTTTCAATATCATTATTTATCTTTTTAATTGTAAGGTTTAAAATTTTTAAAGATTCTTTATCAGGAACTTTATCATTAACGATAAAATTTTCATCATTATAAAAAAGCTTCCAAACTTTATTTAAAAAATTAAAAACACCTGAAATTCCATTAGTATTCCATGGTTTAGCTTGTTCTATTGGACCTAAGAACATTTCATACAACCTCAAAGTGTCAGCACCATAATTTTCACATATATCATCTGGATTTACAACATTATATTTTGATTTTGACATTTTTTGAACCTCTCTTTCAACTTTAAAAGTATTTCCATTCATTTTGAATTTTGCAGTAAAATATTCAGGTTGCCATTTCACAAATTTTTCTAAATCAAGTTCATTTTGATTATTAACAAGTTTGATATCAATATTTATTTTTTGAATTTTCTCATTATCTAAAGAATCTGAAGAAATAAAAACACCACTATTAATATCTCTCAATATTAAAGCAGAATTTCCTAAAATCATTCCCTGATTAATAAGCTTTTTTGCGTAAATTTCAGTGTTTACTAATTTTAAGTCATACAAAAACATTTGCCAAAATCTTGAATAAAGTAAGTGACCTGTAGCATGCTCGCTACCACCTAGGTATAGATCAACCTCTTTCCAGTATTTTAAGGATTCTTTAGATACAAAATTTTTATCATTTTTTGAATCCATGTATCTGTTAAAATACCAAGAACTACCAGCCCATCCAGGCATGGTGTTTAGTTCAATACGAAAAATATTTACTTCATCAATTAATGAACTTGATACGACTTTATGATTGGTAGTATCCCATCCCCAATTTTTAGCATTACCTAGCGGGGGTTCACCATTTTCAGTTGGAAGGTAATTTTTAACATTCGGGAGTTCTAAAGGTAAATATTTTAAATCAATGGGGTAAGGAACTTCATTTTTAAAGAAAATAGGGATTGGTTCTCCCCAATATCTCTGTCTACTAAAAACTGCATCACGTAATTTATAATTTATTGTTTTATGACCTGATGAAATTTGATTTAGTTCAGAACAAATCAGTTCAAAAGCAGAATGATAATCAAGATCGTTTAAAAAATCAGAATTTGAAAATATGACGTTTTCTTTGGATTCAAAAGCTTCATTATCGATATTAATATTTTTGAAAATATTAATAATTTCAATATTAAATTTTTTAGCAAATATATAATCTCTCTGATCTCCACACGGAACAGCCATAACTGCACCAGTTCCATAAGTAGAAATCACATAGTCAGATATCCATATAGGTAATAATTTTTTAGTGAATGGATGAATTGCATATGACCCAGTAAAGACACCTGAAATAGATTTAACATCAGATATCCTATCTCTCTCACTTTTTTTACTTGATAATTTAATATATTTAGTAACTTCATCTTTATTATCATTAGTTGTTATTTCGTCAACCAGTTCATTTTCAGGGGCTAATGTTAAAAAAGTTACTCCAAAAATTGTGTCTGGTCTAGTAGAAAAAACTGAAATAGACTTAGAACAAGAATTAATATTAAAATTAATCATTGCTCCTTTGGATTTTCCTATCCAATTTCTTTGCATGTCCTTCAACGGATCGGGCCAATCAATTTTTTCTAAGCCAGATAAAAGTCTTTCAGAATAGCTAGAGATTCTGATACTCCATTGCTTCATTTTTTTTCTTGTAACCTCATATCCTCCCCTTTGAGATAAACCATCAATAACTTCATCATTAGCTAAAACAGTTCCTAACTTAGGACACCAGTTTACAAAAGTTTCAGATAAATAAGCAATTCTAAATTCTTGGAGAATTTCTTCCTTTTGATTAATATTGAAATTATCCCAATCATAAGATGTGAATCTTTGTGAAAAATTTTTTGTTTTAAAACTTCCCTTTTTTTTAAATCGATTTATAAGATCTGAGATAGGTCTAGCTATTTGTTTATCCTCATCATACCAACTATTAAAAAGCAATAAAAACATCCACTGCGTCCACTTATAATAATCTTTATCAGATGTTCTTATCTCTCTTGACCAATCAAAAGAAAAACCCATTCTGTCAAGTTGTTGACGATATCTTTTTATATTCTCTTCTGTTGTTTTTTGTGGATGTTGACCTGTTTGGATTGCATATTGCTCTGCGGGTAATCCAAAAGAATCGTAACCTTGGGGATGAAGTACGTTATAACCCTTATGTCTTTTAAATCTGGAATAAATATCACTAGCAATATATCCTAAAGGATGTCCAACATGTAAACCAGCACCGGAAGGGTAAGGAAACATATCTAAAACATAAAACTTTTTCTTTTGAGAGATATTCGGAACCTGGAAAGTATTATTGAGCTTCCAATACTTTTGCCACTTCTTCTCTATTTTATTAAAGTTATATCTCATTTGAAAGAATTAAACAAAAATAAGGTTATTGTTTAATGCAAAAAAATTAAAAGAATTGAATTAACTAAAAATGCTTTATTATTTTTACATATAATATATATATTTTGCCTTCTTATTTATCAAATAAAATATTTTCTAATTACTTTTTGGTTATTGTAAGTATTTCTGTTGTGCTTTTTCTAATTTCTTCATTTACTTTAATTGTATTGAATTCTGAAAAAATTATTAATGATTTTAAAGAGAAAATACCTGTGGTTGTTTTTATTAAAGATCAAAGCAATAAAATTGAATTATCAAAATTTGAAAAAAATCTTGAAATTAATAATACAATTAAAGGTTTTGAATTTGTTTCAAAAAAAAATGCAGCTGAAAAACTCTCAAATGAAATAGGTGAAGATTTTATCAACTATTTAGGATACAATCCACTTTATGATTCTTACGATATTTTTTTTACTGCTGAAAATGTAAATAATTTGTTTATTGATGGATTAGTAGAAGAGTTTAAATATGAAAGTTTTGTTGAGGAAGTAACATATGATGCACCTTTAATTGACCTTATAAATATTAATATAGAAATTTTAAAAAAATGGTCACTAATTATAGGTTCTGTTTTTTTATTTATTTCTATTGTATTGATGAATAATACGATAAGGCTTTCTGTTTATTCTAATAGATTAAATATAAAAACAATGCAGCTAGTAGGAGCAACTAATTATTTCATAAAGAAACCATTCATAATAACTCATTTAAAACTTGGTATTACAAGTAGTTTAATTTCTACCGTTTTTATGTTATTTATTTTATATTATTTTAATATAAATTTCTTTGAAATTAATTTTAATAATATTAAAGAATCTGTACTTATTACGATATTATTTTCGTTTTTAATTAGTATAATTATATGTTACTTTTCAACTTCAATAATTACCGGAAAATATATAAATTCTAATATTGATAAATTATATTAATGAAAAATAAAAATTTTGCTTTTGGTAAAAAAAATTATAAGTATATGTTTATTGGTATTCTTTTCATTGCTTTAGGATTTTTATTAATGTCAGGGGGAGGAAGTGATGATCCAGCTATATTTAACGAGGAGATATATAGTTTTAGAAGAATAAGAATAGCCCCGTTAATTATAATAATCGGTTTTATAATTGAAATCTATGCTATTTTAACAAAACCCGATTAAAATGGATATTTTTAAATCTCTGCTTCTTGGAATTATACAAGGATTAACGGAATTTTTACCTGTTTCATCAAGTGGCCACCTCGAAATATTTAAAGTTTTTTTAAATTTCTCTTATGAGACAACTAATAGTTTGTTTTTTACCTTAATTGTTCATTTAGCAACAGCAATAAGTGCAATAATATACTTCTGGAAAGATGTTAAAAATATAATTTTAAGCTTAATCAATTTTAAAAAGGATTACAACTCTTTTTTTGCACTTTATATTATAATTTCAATGATACCTGCTGGATTTATTGGTTATTTTTTTGAAAATGAAATTAATACTCTATTTAACGGTAATCTAATTCTAGTTGGTACCATGTTAATTTTAACTTCATTAATTCTTTATGTTTCTGACAGGTATGATGGTTCAAGTAAAAAACTTAATTTAAAAAACTCATTATTAATTGGTATTTCTCAAGCTTTTGCAATATTACCCGGGATATCAAGAAGCGGCTCAACTATTGGAGTTTCAATTTTTTTAGGTTTAGAAAGAGAAATTGCTGCAAAATTTTCTTTTTTAATGGTTGTTCCTTTAATTCTAGGTTCTTCGCTTAAGATTATCTTGGATAATGAAATAATATTCAGTTATGATAGTATGATAAACTATTTAGTTGGATTTAGTTCTGCATTGATTTCAGGTTATTACGCATGTAAATGGATGATAATTTTTGTTAAAAAAAGTAAATTAATTTATTTTTCTATTTACTGTTTATTAATTGGTTTAATATCAATCGCATATTCAATATTTAATGGATAAAAACAAATATGAAAAAATCATTAATGATGGTATGGTTATTCCCGTATTTAAGCCATTAAACTGGACCTCTTTTGACGTTGTAAAATATATAAGAAGAGTTTTTCAAAGAAAAACTAATTTGAAAAAGATTAAAGTTGGTCATGCAGGAACATTAGACCCACTAGCTACAGGTATGTTAATTGTTTGTGTTGGAAAAAAGACAAAAGAAATTTATAAATATCAGAATCAAAAAAAAACATATTATGCGACTTTCAAACTTGGTGCTACTACCCCTTCATACGATCGTGAAACAGAAATAAATGAAATATTTTCAACATCACATATTAATATTAATAGATTAAAAATATGTATCAAAAATTTTATTGGCGAATTAGATCAAATTCCCCCTGCGTTTTCTGCCATAAAAATTAATGGTAAAAGATCTTACGAACTTGCTAGAAAAGGTGAAAATGTAAGCTTAAACTCAAGAAAAATATTTATATCTAAATTTGAATTGTTAAATTTCAAAAACTGTGAAATTGATTGTAAGATAGAATGTTCAAAGGGGACTTATATTAGATCAATTGCGAATGATTTTGGAAAACATCTTAATTCGGGAGCTTATTTAAAATATTTAGAAAGATATTCAATTGGCAGACTTTCAATTGAAAATGCATATTCTCTAGATAAATTAGAGAAACAATTATTTTCTTAATAAGTTTAGAAATTTTTCTCTAGTGATAGTTTCAGCTCCTAAACTTTTTAAATGCTCAGACGGTACTTGGCAGTCAATAAATCTATATTTATTTTTTTTTAATTCTTTTGTTAAATAATATAATGCCACCTTGCTTGCATTTGATGATTTTGAGAACATGCTTTCTCCACAAAAAACATTATCCAAATCTAAGCCATATAAACCTCCAACCATTTCATCATCTTTCCACACTTCTACCGAAATTGCTCTACCCATTTTATGAAGATCAATGAATGAATTGATTAACCCTTTTGTAATCCAAGTTCCTTTCTGATTGATTCTCTTAATATTTGCACAAAAATTAATTACTTGTTCAAACTCTTTGTTGAAAGTAATTGTAAAATCACATTTTTTTAAAAAAAATTTAAAACTTTTAGAAACATTAAATTTATCGCAATACAAAATCATTCGTGGATTAGGGCTCCACCAAATTAAATTTTTGTCAGACTCAAACCATGGAAAAATACCTTGTTTGTATGCCTCTAAAATTCGTAAAGGTTTTAAGTCTCCTCCATAAGCAACAATTCCATTTTTATCAGCTTTATTAGGGTTAGGAAAAAAATAATCTTCACCAAGTTGAAACATAATATTTAAAAAGGAAGATCATCAGGTTCATTTGATGAACTTTCAGAAATATTTAGGTCTTCTTTTGTTGGTAACGGAGGTAACTGAGATTCAAACTCATCTTCAACTTTTTCAATACGCCATCCTTGAATAGAATTAAAATATTTAATTTCACCCTTATCGTTAGTCCACTCTCTTCCTCTTAAGTTAATATCAATCTTGACAAAATCTCCAATGTTAAATGGATCTAAAAGATCTGTTCTATCTTGAATAAACTCAACCAAAATATTTTGAGGATACTGTTCCTGAGTAGTTAATACTATTTCTCTTTTTCTGAATCCATTAGACCCATACTCCTTGGTTTCACTAATTAATTTTACTTTTCCTGAAATATTCATATTTATATATTGTTTTTAATTTTTATTGATAGTTTTTCAAAATCTTCTTTTTTTAAGTTAATAGAGTTTGAGAAATTCATATCATTTACAGAATTAATTGGAATAAGGTGAATATGTACATGTGGAACTTCAAGGCCAACTACAGCTAATCCAATTCTTTTACAATCAACAGACTTTTCAATTCCGCTTGCAACTTTTTTAGAGAAGTTCATAAGCATAGTATATTCATTAGAACTCAAATTAAATAAATAATCTATTTCTTTTTTTAAAACACACAATGTATGACCAATTGAGTTTGGATTTATATCCAAAAAGGCAATACAATTATCATCTTCATGAATCTTAAAGCAAGGAATCTCTTTATTAATTATTTTAGTAAATATTGAAGTCAAAAGTATTTATCTTGATATTGAAATAATTTCAAATTTTAATTTTCCACTAGGAACTGATATTTCTGCAATTTCACCTTTAGATTTACCTAGTAATCCCTTACCAATTGGAGAATTAACGGAAATTTTTCCTTCTCTCAAATTTGCTTCACTCTCTGCAACTAATTGATATTCCATATTCATATTATTGGCTAAGTTTTTAATTTTTACTTTAGATAAAACTAAAACTTTGGAGCTATCTAACTGAGATTCATCAATTAGTCTGGCGTTTGCAAGGATTTCTTCCATCTTTGAGATCTTAAGTTCTAATAAACCTTGAGCTTCTTTGGCAGCATCATATTCTGCGTTTTCGCTAAGATCACCCTTATCACGAGCTTCGCCAATTGCTTTGGAAGCTAGAGGTCTTTCAATATCTTTCAAATTATTTAGTTCTGCTCTTAACTTTTTCAAGCCATCTTTTGTGTAATATGATATACTCATTTTATTTAAAAAAAAAACCCTAATTCTAGGGACGATCAAATATACAAATTTCTTCAAATTAGACATTTTCACTAATTTTCAAGAATGTTTAAAATTATTAAATTTTTCTTTTTACTGTTTTTCATTTATTCATGTGAAAAAAGTTCAGTAATCGAAAATCCATATATTCTCGATATAACTTTTGAAAAAACAATAAATCTAAACTTACCGTTATATGATAATCTAAGGTACAATGGTGGATCACACTATATCAACGGTCTTGGTTTGAAAGGAGTAATACTTTTTAATTTAAACAATAATTATATCGCTTGGGAAGCAAGTTGTCCAAATCATCAACCCAGTAGTTGCTCAACAATGGTTGTTGAAGGTGTTCAAACTAAATGTAATTGTGAAAGCAATATTTATAGCCTAGCAAATGGTCAAATTTTATCAAATAATACAAAGGATTCTTATCCATTAGTGATGTATTTTACAGAAAAATCTGGATCGAATTTAAGAATACATAATTAAAAAAAAGTCAATATATAAAATTGAACAATTTTAAGATTTATTGGGATATTTTATTAATCCTTGTATATTTGCAAACTCTTTTAGAATATGAACGCAATAGTTGAAATTTCAGGAAAACAATTTAAAGTTGAAAAGGACTCTACATTGTTTGTACACAGACTCCAAGGACAAGAAGGTGAAAAGATTACATTTGATAAGATTCTATTGCTTGATGATGGATCAAAAGTTACAATTGGTAGTCCAAATGTGAATGGTGCCCTTGTACAAGCTAAAATTATTAAACACCTGAAAGATGATAAAGTAATTGTTTTCAAAAAAAAGAGGAGAAAGGGATATAAAGTAAAAAATGGACACAGACAATCTCTAACTGAAATACTTATCGAAAAAGTAAATAAAAAGAGTATTGTTAAAAAAACAGAAAATACGAAAGTTGATGTAAAAAAACCTGATATTAAAAAACCAATAGCTAAAAAAACAGCAACTAAAAAAAAATCAACAAAATCTTCAAAAAAATAATATAAAATGGCTCATAAAAAAGGTGTAGGGAGTTCTAAAAACGGTAGAGAATCAGAATCTAAGCGACTTGGTGTTAAAATTTTTGGAGGACAATCTGCTATTGCTGGTAACATTATAGTAAGACAAAGAGGTACTAAACACAGGCCTGGTGATAATGTTTATTTAGGAAAAGATCATACACTTCATGCTAAGGTTAATGGTATTGTAAAATTTGCAAAAAAGAAGGACAACAAATCTTATGTGTCCATAGAGCCTAATTCATAAATTTTTAAAAAGACCTTATATTTAAGGGATAATGCCCCTTAATCATTTTTACAATAAAGACAACTGCTCTCTAATAATATGGGAGGTTAATGAAGATGAACAATTCTTCTTGTCTAAATTTATACTTACGGATGAAGAATCAAAAATTTTAGAGTTTAAAAAGAATACTTTAAAGAAAATTGAGTTTTTGTCAATAAGATATTTACTTAGATTATTGAAAATCAATCCTAATGATCTTTATTACACAAAACTTGGAGCTCCAAAATTAAAATCTAAAACTAATATTTCTATTAGTCATTGCATGGGATATTCATCTATTCTTGTTTCAGATGATATATGCGGAGTAGATATAGAAACATTTAGAAATAAGATTTTTAAAATTAAAGACAGGTTTGTAAATGATGATGATATTAAAAACATAGATTCAAGCTCATTAAATGATTTAACTATAGTTTGGTCTTTAAAAGAATCTGTTTTTAAAGCTGAAAATATTCCTGGCTTAAATTTCAAGGAGCAAATATTTATTAAATCCATAGAAAAACAATCAAAAATAGCTGAGATATTGGTGAAGAAATTAAATGTCGATAAAATCTATAAGAGTGATTTATTAATCAAATCAAAATATATTTGCACAACAGTTTTCTCTAATGATTGATTTTTTTAATGAACTTTTTTATCAATACTCTCAATATGCTATTATGGATATTTGTCTGGAAATAATCGCAGTAATTTTTGGGTTTTGTTCTGTGTGGTATTCAAAAAATAATAATGTTTTAGTATTTCCAACTGGTATGATTAATACCTCAATTTTTGTTTATTTATTATTCAAATGGTCATTGTTAGGTGATATGATAATCAATATCTACTACTTTATAATGAGTATTTATGGTTGGTTTTACTGGCGGAGAGGCAATAATGAAAAACCTATAGCTATTACAGTAATTTCAAATTATGATAAAAAAATTATTATTGTTCTTGTACTATCATCGGCATTTTTTGTTTCATTAGTTTATACTTTTTTTAACAAATGGGATTCATTTATTTCATACATAGATATTTTAACTACTTCAATATTTTTTGCAGCAATGTGGTTAATGGCAAAAAGAAAGATTGAAAGCTGGAACTTTTGGATAATTGCTAATATTATATCCATACCACTTTACTTTTATAAAGGCCTTGCATTTACCAGCTTACAATATTTTATATTTACATTAATTGCAATTGCTGGTTACTTCAAATGGAAAAATATTTACAACAAACAAAATCAGACTGTATAAAAATAGTCCTACTTGGACCAGAATCAACTGGGAAATCAACTTTAACTAAGCAATTAGCTAAATATTATAAAACTGATTTTGTTGAGGAATATGCAAGAGAATATCTTCAAAAAAAATATGATCATAATGGTTCAATATGTCAAATTGATGATATAATTCCAATTGCAAAAGGTCAAATGAATTTGGAGAATTATGCAATAAAAAATAATTCTTTAATTTTTTGCGATACTAATTTGTTGACTACCATGGTGTATTCAAAAATATACTTTAATTACTGTGATCCTATTTTAGAAAAATATGCTAAATCTAACTATTATGACATTTATCTATTAATGGATATTGATATACCATGGATAAAAGACGATCTAAGAGACAAACCAAATGAGAGAAAAGAAATGTTTGATTTTTTTAAAAGTTCACTAATTGAAAGCCAAAAGAGTTTTAATATCATTAATGGAAATTTTGAAGAAAGAAAAGAAAAAGCTATTTCAATTATAAATAATTTACTTAATTTTACATCGTAAAGGGGTGCTTCGGCTGAGATTATACCCATTGAACCTGACAAAGTAATTTTTGTAAGGGATAATGATACTCAACTAGAGATTCCCGTTAATTTAATATTTATGAAAAAAATTATATTAACGGTATTTTTATTTTCAAACTTTATTTCTTCACAAGAGAAAATAAATGATACCATTCAAGGAACTGAACAAAAATTAGATGAAGTTATAGTTCAAGCTGTTAGAGCAAAATTTTCATCGCCGATAAGTTTTTCAAACGTTAC
>CESF01011616.1_pt1 | contig 12763 bp, 12 predicted proteins | sample 356331 | NCBI WGS metagenome assembly CESF01 (sample SAMEA2621779, study PRJEB7988) | marine metagenome | biome: marine biome (ENVO:00000447); feature: surface water layer (ENVO:00002042); material: "saline water (ENVO:00002010), including plankton (ENVO:xxxxxxxx)" | depth 5 m
CTTAAAATTATATTTTTATGTATTCTTTTTCTTCTTAAATCTAAAAATCGATATTTTAGTCTAATATCTTCGGAATAATCCTCATCCAAAAATATTGGTAATGGAAGTTCCTTGGTAGTACCAAGTATAGTAAAATTAGATATTGAAATCTCGATGTCTCCTGTTTCTAAGTCAGAATTTATAGTATCACGAGACCTTTCTAAAACTAAACCATCTACTTTTATCACTGTTTCGAGTGGTATTTTTTCTAACTCAGAAAAATTGTTATGCCCTTTTTCTATTACGCATTGACTAATTCCGTAATTATCTCTTAAGTCAATAAAAAGCAGGTTTCCATGATCCCTTTTTTTATGAACCCACCCTGATAAAGATACATCTTGACCTTTATTGGATTTATTTAATTCTCCACATGTATGAGTTCTAAAAGTTATCATTTAAGATAATTGCTAATATATATAAAAAAACTAAAAAACAAGACAATATAATGATTGTAAATAGTCAAAAAAAAATAGATTTTTTTAAAAAATATTTTAATAAAAAAAAATATGTGTGTGTAGACACTGAATTTGAGAGAAAAAAAACTTATTTTTCAAAATTGTCAATCATAACAATATCGGATGGAAAAAAATTTTTTATTTTTGATATATTAGAAAATCCTGAAATTATAGAAATTATTAGAGATTTATTCAAATCTAAGAAGTTGCTTAAAATAGTGCATGGTGGCAGTCAGGATATTGAAATTTTTCTCAATCATAAAATTAATATCGAACCTTTTTTTGATACTCAAATTGCATCTGGTTTTTTAGGGATGGATAAAAATATTTCATATGCCAATTTAGTGAAAAAGTTTTTTAAAAAACAAATAGATAAAACTCATCAAAACATGAATTGGTTAAAACGACCTATAATCAAATCTCAAATTAATTATCTAAAAAAAGATGTTATTTATTTAAAACAAATTTACGATTTACAAATAAAAATCTTAAAAAAATTTAAAAAATTGAAATTTGCGAATGAAGAATTCACTTTTTTAGTAAAAAATATTAAAAATAACAAAGGTATTAATTCTAAATTTAGAAAAAAACTTGGATTTCAAATTTGTAATCTTAAAGAGTTTTTTATTTTTTTATCAATAAGAGAAAGTAAAGGTAAAATTGAAAATTTACCAAAAAATTGGATTTTAAAAGATGAGGATATTATAACTATGATTAAAACAAGAAAAATAGAAATATTAAAAAAAAATAAATATTTCTCAAATCTCGAAAAGGGAAAGCTAACTAAGCTTTTAAAAAAAATTTTTAAAATTAAGATTAAGAAGCAAAATAATGAAATTGAAATCAAATGCTTGGAGTTTTTTAGATACTTAGTTTCAAAAAAATACACAATAGATGCAAATTTAATTGCATCAAAATATGATTTGACAGATTATAAAAATATTAAAAGCAAATCAAAATGGAGGAAGAGAATTTATTTTGATGTATTTGAAAAAATTATAAGAGGGAAGAAAAATTTTATATTGAACAATTTCAAACCATCGAGTCAAAAACTTCATTGATCAATTTATAGTCTATTTTTTTTTTTTTAATTATACTAAGATTGTTTAATTTATATAAAAAGTCATTAATTCTTAAATACGACCTATCAATTTTTTTTACAATATTTTCAATTAATTCTTTTCTAATAATGACTTGATTATCAGAAAAATATTTTATTATTAAGGAATATACCAAATGATCACTGGGATTTTTAATCTCCAGTAAATAAAACTCCTTCAATCTTGAACTCAGATCTTTTAAATTTATATCGTGTGAAGTAAGTGGTGTTCTGGACGATATAATAAGATGTTTATTATGTAATTTAAAGTGATTAATCAAAGAGAACATTTTATGTTCATCAATTAAAATATTATCTATAATCAATTTTTCTTCACAAAATAAATTTTCGAAATTTTTTTCGAATTCAATCATATTATCAAGGTATAAAAAATTATGTTTTTTTTTAAAAATATTTAATAAAAAAGTTTTACCAGATTTTTTTTCACCGTATAAATTGATCAATTTATTATCCCATTTAGGAAAATTAGAAAAAAAATTTAGCGCTTCTTTGTTCGATATATCTTTTATGAAATTATCTTCTAAATATGCACTGCTAGATTTGAAGTTAAAGATCTGTTGTTCAGTCATTTTTTTGATAGATAAAATCTATTACCATTTTTTTTAAACATAAAACCTTCGTCATAAAAATATTCCTTTAATTGTTCCACTGGTCCAGAAAAAAAAATTCTTCCGGTATAGTATTGATTTGTTATTTCTGAGTCTTTTACTGTAATGATATTTTTATTTTTTTTTAAAAGATTCTTCATTAAAATATAGTCCGATAATTGTTTTAATTTAAAATTGAATACAATATCAGTATTTTTTTTGGGTGATAAAATTTGTATTTCTTTCCATGAGTTATTTAAATTAATCAGTAACTTTTCAAAAAAAACATTTAATTCTTGGGGGCTATTGTCAATTAAATCAAATTTATTAGAAGTTTTTAATTCATTAAACTGGGATTGAACAAAAACATTCTCTTTTCCGCTTAATTCATCTAAATCAAATAAAATAAATATATAATCTCTTACTCCGTAATTGGCTGTAATTTTGTCAAATCTGGAAATTTGGTAAGACCTTACGTTTATATCATTTAATAACTTAAGATCTGTAAGATCTCCATTAAGTGGGAACGTATTTAGCAAATTATTAAAATTTTTTCCCCAAAAGTTATTAAATTTTTCTGATGACCATATATCTAATTTATCACTTTTTTTATTTACAATAATTGTCAAAACGGGGCTGCTTCTATAATTTATATATTTAATGTTTTCTTTTTGAAAAAATGTGTCAATTTTAATTTTGTCGAACTCTATTTTACATAACAAATTATAATTATTATTTTTTTGGAACTCGTCTTTGACTATAAATAATTTAAAATATTCCTGGTAATTTTTAATCTTACTTAAGTTATCATAATCACTTTTAATAGTTATAGACTTTAAAAAATCATTGAGTGATTTTTTCTTAATTTCTTGAATTACAGTATCACGATTTTTTTTGATTTTTTTTATTGAAGTTGTAAATAAATAATTATCAACAATATAAATACTAGCATTTACCTTAGTAGCAAATAAGATTAGAATTAAAAATATAATTGGTTTTTTAATTAAATGCATAAAAAAAAATTAACATATAAAAAAAGTGGGGTTGATACATCAAATACAAATAGTTTAGTTAAGTATATATCAAACCTCTCAAATAAAACAAAAATTAAAGGATCAACTCTACCAGGTTTTAAAAATATAGGTGGTTTTGGCTCTTTGTTTAACTTAAAACCTTACAGTTTTAAACACCCTGTTTTAGTATCTGCTACTGATGGAGTTGGTACAAAATTAGAAATAGCAAATAGATTAAATAAATTTGATACTATAGGAATTGATCTTGTTGCAATGTGTGTGAATGATTTAATTGTTCAAGGTGCAAAACCTCTATTTTTTTTAGATTATATAGCGATAGGTAAAGTAAAAAAAAATAAATATAAAAATATATTAAAAAGTATTTATAAAGGCTGTAAGCTTTCTAATTGCTATTTGGCTGGAGGTGAAACTGCTGAAATGCCAGGTATATATCATAAAGATAAATTTGATTTAGCGGGTTTTTCTGTTGGTTTAGTCGATAAGGAAAAAATATTAGATGGTAGGAAAATTAGTAAGGAAGATCTATTAATTGCAATACCATCATCTGGATTACACTCCAATGGTTTTTCCCTGGTGAGATATATCTTAAAAAAAAAAAAAATTTACAATAAAAATCTTTTAAAAGAATTTCTTACTCCAACAAAAATTTATGTTAATGAAGTATTAAAGCTACATACAAGAGGTTTAATTAATGGATGCTGTAATATAACTGGGGGCGGTATTATTGAAAATCTACCAAGAATTTTACCAAAGAATAAAGCTGTTGAGATTAATTTAGATAAAATAAAAACATTAAAGATATTTAAATTTTTAAAAAAAAACAACATTTCTGATATTGAAATGTTAAAAACTTTTAATTGTGGAGTAGGTTTCTGTTTAATTATTAATAAAAAAAATCTAAAAAAAGTAAAAGCTGTATTCCCAAAAAAATTTAAACCTTATCCAATAGGTAAAATTATTAATTCCTCGTCAAATAAGAAGATTGTATTCAATGGAAAGATTAAATTCTAAAAAAAAAATTGCAGTTTTTATCTCAGGTAGGGGATCAAATTTAAAAAATTTAATAAGACATTCAAAAACAAAGAGAAGTTTGTTTAAAATCACTCTTGTTTTATCAAATAAATCAAATGCCAAAGGATTAAGATTTGCAAAAACTAATAAGATTAAAAATTATATTTATGAAAGAAAACTGGCATTATTTGAAAAAGAAGCTCTTAAGTTAATTAAAAAAAATAAAATTAATATTATTTGTTTAGCTGGATTTATGAGAATACTCTCTCCAATGTTCTTAAAAAAAATCAAAATTCCAGTGATAAATATTCACCCGTCACTTTTGCCACGCCTTAAGGGTTTGGATACACATTCGAGAGCTATAAAAGCAAAGCATAAATATACAGGGTGTACTGTGCATTATGTAAATAACGACCTAGATTCAGGAGAAATAATTATTCAAAAAAAAATTAAAATTTTTAAGCGTGATAATCCACAATCGTTATCGTTAAGAGTTTTAAAATTAGAACATGAAGCTTATATCGAAGCTTTGGAAAAAATTATCTAATTCTTAAAAAAAAGATCAATTTCTATCTTAGCATTTTCTAAAGAATCAGAGCCGTGTACTGAATTTTTATCTATAGAAAGTGCATATAAATTTCGTATGGTGCCAGGTTTTGCTTCTTTAGGATTGGTTGAACCCATTAAATCTCTATTTTTTTGAATAGCATTGTCACCTTTCAATACTATAGCAACCAACGGTCCAGAGCTAATATAATTGCAAAGATCATCAAAAAAAGGTTTCTCAGAATGAATAGAGTAAAACTTCTTGGCAAACTCAATATCAATATGAATTTTTTTCATTTGCTCTATCACTAAATGATTGTCCTCAAAAATTTGAATAATCTTTCCAATTAAATTTCTATTAACTGCATCTGGCTTAATTAATGATAAAGTTTCTTCACTCATAATAATCCTCTACTAATCTGTTTAAAAGTTTTACACCGTAACCTGTGGCTCCAGCAGGAATCGTTTTGGTAACTTTTTTATTCCACGCCATTCCAGCAATATCTAAATGTGCCCAGGGTGTTTTTTTTAGTATAAATCTTTGCAAAAATTGTGCAGCTGTAATTGAGCCTGCTCCACCAATATAATTAATATTTTGGACATCGGCAATCTGTGAGTCTATTAATTTATCAAAATTTTTATTTAAAGGCAGTCTCCATGCTTTTTCATTATCCTTATAACCAGATTTGTTTATTCTATCTGCTAATTGGTCGTTGTTTGAAAACAATCCTGCAAACTCATTACCTAGTGAAATTATAATTGCTCCAGTTAACGTTGCTAGATTTATAATAAATTTAGGATTAAATCTTTTCTCAATATAAGTTAAAATGTCAGCCAAAACTAATCTGCCTTCAGCGTCGGTATTAAAAATTTCAATTGATTTTCCACTGTAAGATTTTACTACATCGCCAGGTCTTTGTGCATTTCCATCTGGCATGTTTTCAACTAATCCAATAATTCCTATTGCATTTACCTTTGCTTTACGAGAAGCTAAGGTTTTCATCAATCCTGTTACAGTTCCTGCTCCAGCCATATCATATTTCATTTCTTCCATGAATCTTGCAGGTTTTAATGAGATTCCCCCTGTGTCAAAACAAACCCCCTTCCCTACAAACCCTAATGGTTTTGAGTTTTTTTTTGTTCCATTCCATTTCATTATAGCTACATAACTTTTGCTTGAACTTCCTTGACCAACTCCTAAGAGTGCATTCATTCCAATTTTTTTTAATTTTGCTTCATCAAGAATTTCAATTTTTAAACCAAATTTTTTAAGCTTTTTAACTTGATTAACAAAATTTACTGGATTTAAAATATTGGGTGGTGTTGTTACTAAATTTCTAGTTTCTGTTACTCCTGCGTTAATACTCTCAGCATATTTTAGAGCTTGCTTTACAAAATTTTTATTTGAACACACCAAATTAACATTTGCTATTTTTTTAGACTGGTCTTTTTGTTTATAATTACTAAAAGAATAGTTTTTTGATAATATACCAACTAAAATATTTTGAATTATACTCTTGTTATTTTTAATTTGTTTTGGCAAAGTATCAAATAGAATTTCTATTTTATCTTTTTTTAACGATAGAGCTTCCGACACAATCAACCCCCCTAAGTCTTGATACTCATGGTCAATCATTTTTTCATTAATATTAAAGAAATAAAAATTCTTGAATTTTGAATTATTAATTTGAGAGATAAAAGTAAAACCTCTTTTGTTTTTTGAAGCTTTATTTTTTAGTTCATTGGCAGATTTTTGATCAATAAGGGATCTTAAACTTGATAAATTTGAGCCCTTATTTACCAATATTGCCTTAAAGTCAGAATTTTGACTATATTTAGTTGAAATATTAAACATTTAAAATATGAAAAAGGTTAATACACATTAAATGCTTAAAAACAAGATATTCCAATACTTTTTTACAGAATTCTTTAAAATATTTTTACTAATATCATTATCTTTTTCACTGCTAATTTGGTTCACTCAAGCTGCTAGGCTTTTGGAATTGATTACTGAATTTGGTAATCCAGTGAGTGTTTACTTTAAATATTTATTGTTCAGTTATCCTAAAATTTTACAAAATACATTTTTACTTAATTTCATAATTTCAATGTTTTTTCTATTTGCAAAATTAAATGACGCAAAGGAATTTGGTATTTATTGGTTATCAGGAATAAGTAAATTTAAAATTTATTCACTCTGTATGATAATCGGGGCAGTTGTGTTGGTTTTAAATTTAATTTTGTCAATTTTTCTAGCTCCATGGAGCTCGTATCAAGGAAGATTAGTACTGGGAGAGTCAAAATTCACACTCGTAAATGCCCTGGTCAAAGAGAAAAATTTTAATACACCGCTAAAAGGTTTGACTATTTATGTTGAGAATAATGATAAAAGGGGAAATTTAAACGGTATATTTATTTATGAGAAATCCAGAATAATAACAGCACAAAAAGGAAGGGTCCTAACAGATGGTGACAATTCATATCTTGAGCTATTTAATGGAACTTCTCAAGAAAAAAATAACAAAAAAATTAATTTTATTAATTTCAATAGTACGATTTTTGATTTTTCAAAATATCAGCTTAGAAATACGAGTTATCCAAAGTTCACTGAAAGAAAAATTAATTGGTTATTCGAAAGGTTAAAAAATACACAAATATCAATGAAAAATAGGATAGACTTAAGAGTTGAAATTAATTCTAGATTAATAAAACCTTTTGTAATTTTAATAGTGTCAACTTTAATATGTTTTTTACTATTTACAAATAATGATAAGATTAATTTAAAAAAACTAAGAATAATTATTTACGTTCTGTCTGTTAGTCTTTTGATTATAAATCAAATAATGTTAAATTTAAGTGGAAAAAATATAACTTATACCATGCTTTATATTTTTTCACTTATTTTATTCTTTATTGTAACTAATTTTATTTTTTTTAAATTTATTAAAGGTGAAACTAAATAATGAAAAGATACACTCCAAATCTTTTAATAAAATATTTAATTAAAGAATTTTCTTATTCATTACTTATCTTCACAATTATTTTCTCATCTTTAATTATCTTTATCACTTATATAGATGAAATATTATTTTTTAAAGACAAAGAAATTTCTGATAATTTTTTTATCAAAACATTAATACTCAGTTTAATTAAATCCCCGACTTTAATTATTAACCTATCTCCCTTTATATTTTTATTTTCTGGAATATTTTTTTATGTAAAATTTTTAAGAAATAACGAAGTAACACCAATGAGTCTTTCAGGTTTTTCAAAAAATTTTATTACTCTTGTTCCTGGAATTTTTTCGTTAATTTTAGGTATTCTCATAGTATTAATACTCTCACCCATAACCTCGGAGTTGTCAAAATATTATGAAACTGTCAAAACTAAATATTCTGCAAATGAAAATTTAATTATTATGAGTGATACAGGTATATGGATCAAGGAAAATAAAAATGATAATACAAATATAATTAGAGCTGATGTAGTTAAAAAAGAAAATTTTAATAACTTAAAAAATATTTCTATTTTTAAATTCAAAGATAATAAATTTATAGGAAGAATTGATGGAGATAATGTTTCTATAATTGGAAAGGTGTGGACATTCGATAATGCAAATCAAAACTTACTAAATGAAAATAAAATTTTAAGGAATTATAAATACTATAGCCAAATAGACTTAGATAAATTAAAAAGTTTTTTTAATAACTCAGATATTTTTTCAATTTGGAATATTTTTTATGAGTTGCAACAAATAAGGCAAAGGGGGTATTACGGTCAAGAATTGGTTATTAAATTAAATAAATATTTATCACTGCCTTTGCTGTTGTTTTCAATGATTATTCTTTCGACAGTTTTTACAATTAAAACAAACTATACATTTAATAATTTTCTTTATGCATTTTTCGGTATATTGACTGGTATTATTGTTTATTTTCTCGCCGACTTATCTATTGCCTTCGGAAAAAGTGGCAAAATTCCTTTAGTTTTGTCAGTTTGGATGCCCGTTATATTGATTATGACATTTTCAACCTATAGTTTATTAAGAAGTGATGAATAAATTTGTAATTAAAACTTTTAAGAAATTTATATTAATTTGTTTGTTATGTTTATTATCGAGCAACGCTTTTTCTAATGAATTCGAAATTAAAGCTGAGAAAGTAAATTATAATAATACTGAGGGCAAAATTATTGCCGAGGGAAATGCACTGGCATTTAACCAGGAAGGTAAGAAGATATTTGCTAACAAAATTATCTACCTAAAAAACATTGGCATTATACAGACATACGGTGACTCAAAGTTTACAGATAATAATAAAATTTTAACAGCAGATAGATTTTCATATAATATTAATTCGAAAATCATTAATGCAATTGGTAATGTAATTTTTACAGATAAAGAAAATAATAAGTTTTTTTTTAAAAAATTTATTTATAATGAAATCAAGGGTACTGGAGCTGGAGATGAAATAATAGCCAAAACTACAGACGGTTCATACCTGCAGTCAAAAAGTGGTGAGCTGGATAGTAAAAATAAGTTAGTGAAATTAAAAAATGGTGAATTTACTTCATGTTCTAAAATTAAAAATAACAAAGGAGAATTTTGTCCTTCTTGGTCATTAAAAAGTAAAGAAATTATTCATGACAAAAAGAAAAAGACAATTACACATAAGCATGCTTTTTTAAAACTCAAAAAACTCCCAATTTTGTATTCACCATATATTTCTCATCCAGATCCGTCTGTTAAAAGAAGAAGTGGTTTTTTACCACCAGTAATTAAAACAATTGAAAATATAGGTAGAACTATAAAAACACCCTATTTTATTGAGATTAGCAAAGACAAAGATTTAACTATTACACCAATTTATTATTTTGATGAAAACCACATATTGAATACAAGTTACAGACAAATTTTTAAAAATGGTTTTTTAAATGTAGAAACTAGTTATACTGAAGGCTACAAAAGATTGGATCAGGATGGAAGAACAGAGGGTTCTAGAAATTACTTTTTCGCAGATTTTACGGGACAAAAAAAAAATATAATTTTTGAGAATAATGACATTAATTTTAAAATTCAAAGAGTGTCACAAGAAAATTACCTAAAGGTAAATAAATTAAATACCAAGCTTTTCAAAGAAGATATTAGAACATTAGAAAATATTTTAAGAATACAATCTTATGGTCAGAATAAGAGATTAGACTTAAAAACTGGAATATACGAAAACTTGGATATTGCAGATAGTTCAAAATATACTTATTTTTTACCAGACGGAATATTTTCTATTAATTCTAGAAAAAATAATTTGTATAATTTAAATTTTAATAGTTATTTTCAAGGTAAAAAATTCGAGAAAACACAAAAACAATTTAAAGTTAAAAATAATCTATCTTTATCGGGACAGCAATATATTTTAAAAAATTCCGGATTAAGTTCATCATTAAAACTATCTTTATTTAATAAAAATATTTACAATGATGATGTTTCAGGTTTAGAGGATGATCTAAATGTAAATAACAATTTTACAATTGCCACTGATAATAAATTACCTTTGGTAAAAATTAATAAAAATTCTTATCAATCAATTACACCAAGAGTTTTTCTAAAATATACAACTGGAAAAATGCAAGATGCACAAGATCAAGATAAAATATTAGATTATTCAGATGTATTTTCCATGAATAGAACTAACGACTCAGATACCATTGAGACGGGGGGCAGTGCCGGATATGGATTTGAGTATAAAATCAATAAAAATATGCCAAATTCAGTTGAAAAACTATATTCCTCTAAATTTAGTTTTGGTCAGGTTATCAGAAATAATCGAGAAGGTGCTTTGCCTATAAAATCATCACTTAATAACAAAACGTCTGATTTTGTTGGAAGTTTTGACTTTAGTTTTTTTGGAAGAAAAATTGACAAATACAAGGGTGACAATATCAATAAGTTAACTTTCTTAAATAACTTCAGTCAAAATATGTTAAATATTAATTACAATTACAATCTAAATAATGATTTTTCTAATACTTTTAGAAATAATATTAATTTAAAAAGTGTCTATAACGGTTTCTCTCTGGATTTAGATTTTGATGAAAAAAGCAAACATATAGGAGATGAAAAATACGGAACAATTGAACTGGCAAAAATATTTTCAAAAAATTATTATTTAAAGTTACAAAATAGAAGAAATTTAATGACCGACTCCACTGAATATAATCGTTTCTCATTTAACTTTGAAAACGACTGTATAATAGGTTCTTTAACATACTCTAAAGATTTCTATTCAGATAAGGATTTAAAAAATACAAAAACATTAATATTTGGTATCACTATCAAACCATTTGCAGATAGCTTAGGTCCTGATCTAACAGAGTTTATAAATTAATATGAAAATAATTTACTCAATATTTGTAATCTTTTTTTTTTGCTCAGCTAACGCCAATGAAATTAAATCAATTGTACAAGTGGGGAGTTATTCGATTACAAATATTGATTTAATAAAAGAAATTAGAATAAATGAGATTATAAAGAAAAGGGAATTAAGCGATCCAGAAAAAAAAAATCTATTACAAAATCTTATAGAAGAAAAAATCAAAGAAATTGAATTAAAAAAAAATAACATCACAGTAGATAAAACAATTGTAAATAAACGCGTCACTCAGATTATTAACAATTATCAATTAGATATTAGTAACCAGAATAAAATCAAAAAATATATGTTTAATAAAGTTGAAATTAATATGGGGTGGAACAGATTGATTACAATTTTATTTTCTAGGAAATTAGAAATAAATATGAATGAATTAGAAGAAAATATTAAGAATAAAAATATTGATATAGAAAAAAAAGAAGAAATGATAAGAATTGAAAAAACAAAAAAAATAAATATTATTTCAAATACATTCTACAATGAAATAAAAAGAAAATATTTAATAAAAAACATTCAATGAATTCAATTTGCATCTTATTAACAGATCATGAAAGTATTAACGAAGAAATTATCATAAATTCCTATAAAGAGTTATTGATAGCAAAAATTAATAAAATCTACTTTATTGGCTGTCAAATAAAATTCAAAAAAATTTACAAAAAATTTAATTTACAAAAAAAATTTAAATTTATAAATGCAAATTTAAATCAAAATCAATATTTTGAATACCTTCGAGCTATAACGTATAAAGCTATTGAAATTTGCAAAAAAGAAAAAGGTGTGTTGATTTTAAATATGCCGCTTGATAAAAAAAAATTTCTAAAAAATAAATTTCCTGGTTTTACCGAATTTTTTTCATATTGTTTGAATAAAAAAAAAGATGAAAATATGTTGCTTTACAGTGAAAAGGGGTTTTCAGTATGCCCTCTTACCACTCACATCGAAATTAAAAATGTTGAGAAAAATATTAATGAAAAAAAACTTAAAAACTGCATTAAAAATATCGTAAATTTTTACCAAAAATTGAATAAAAAAATAGAAATTATTGTGCTGGGACTAAATCCACATGCAAGTGTAGATTTCAATAAAGACACAAAAGACAATTCCCTCATAAATAAGATTGTAAAAAATATGAGAAAAAAAAAGATTAATATAACAGGTCCCATATCAGCGGATACTGCATTTATAGGAAATTTACGTAAAAAAGTATTTGTCGGAATGTACCATGATCAAGTTTTAATCCCATTTAAAGCCCTTAATAAATTTGATGGAATAAACATTACAATTGGTAAAAAAATTTTAAGATTGTCGCCAGATCACGGAACAGCAAAAAACTTAAAAAGAAATAAACAAAATATAAACAATAAAAGTTTTTTAAGATGCCTTGATTTTTGTTCTAAAAAATTAAATGTATAAAAAAAGATACGGCCAAAACTTTCTAATTAATAATAATATTTCAAAGAAAATTTTATTTGAAGAAAAAATCACCAACCAAGATATATTAGAAATAGGAACCGGTAATTTAGCACTTACAAAGCTAATC
>CESF01071770.1_pt1 | contig 12762 bp, 6 predicted proteins | sample 356331 | NCBI WGS metagenome assembly CESF01 (sample SAMEA2621779, study PRJEB7988) | marine metagenome | biome: marine biome (ENVO:00000447); feature: surface water layer (ENVO:00002042); material: "saline water (ENVO:00002010), including plankton (ENVO:xxxxxxxx)" | depth 5 m
GGCAGGTGAGGGGCCGGTGCGTTTCCAGTAAGTGTAAAGTGACCGGCGATAAAGCCCTTCACCCATTGTCGGTTTGGAAGGCTTGAAGGATTCGGCAAGATCATAAGGGTGAACCGAAGGCCCGCCGACTTTGGAAACGAGTAGTCCGGAGGCCGTAAGAGCTTGATCGCGAATTTGTTCGGCGGGAAGCCGGTGGCGAGGGCCGCGAGCCAAAAGGAGATTTTCAGGATCTTTTTCCAATTCTAGTGAATTGGCGAATGAGTCTTGTTGGTAAGGCCGGGACATAACGATATCCTTCATGAGCCTTTTCGTGTCCCATCCCGAAGCGACAAAGCGTGCGGAGAGTTCGTCTAAGAGTTCACGATGTTCGGGCCGTTCTCCTTGCATTCCGAAGTCTTCGGAGGTGCCAACGAGTCCGCGTCCAAAGAGGGATTGCCAGAAGCGATTTACGATGACTCGCGAGGTGAGCGGGTGTTCGGGATGAGTGAGCCACTTTGCAAGCGAGAGTCGATTGGCGGGCTTCATGCCAAAGCTTGGGAGGAATTTGGGAAAGGCAGCTTCGACTTTTTCACCACGGTTCTCGTAAGATCCTCGATTAAGAATGTACGCTTGTTTGGGCTTCCGAGATTCCTCCATGATCATAATTTCGGGAATCGATTCCTCGAGGCGATTATAAGCGGCGCGAGCGTTTTGCAGTTCCTTAATTGCAGTTTTGTAGGAAGGTGCACTTTCCAAGTTTGATTTCAAAGGGCTTGGATCAATCGGGAAAAGTAGACCGCTGATTGCCTGGTCCGAAAGTTTGCTTTTGAAAACGCGGAATTCGTCGATCAACCCTTCCTTGAAACCGCGATCGCGCATACGCTCGCCAAGGCGGATATGAGGATTCCCACCGCCCTTAATCGCTCGGGTTAGATGATCATATCTAATTTCGGTATTTGCTGGTTTCCCATTGATATAGATTTGTAACCCTCTTGCAGATGAGGATCCATCGTTGGTCACCGTGACGTGAACCCATTCGCCAGATTTGACTGGATTCTTGGTTTTGATTGAAATGGCGTTGCCAGGCCAAAAGTGAATGAGCGACCATTGCAAGTGATTGTCGACCAGTAGGAGTTCATAGCCCCGTGAGGCGGCATCATGCCAAGCTTTTGATCGCGAAAAAATGACGGCGCGATCTTTGAGGTTGGGCGTTTGGAGCCAGAGTGAGACAGTGAAAGGTTGCTCGCGGTGAAAATCGCCAACTTTCGTTCCAATAGCGTCATCTCCGGTCAGTTTGATGGCCTGTCTCACCTTGCCGGGAACCGCTTTGTTGGCTCCCTTGTCTTTGCCATCGTCAAAGGAAAGATGGAGAAGTTGGTCGGCCTTGAGGCTTGGGGGGGCTTTGGGATCGACCTGAGTTGGCCTGAATTTTTTTGCTGTTTTTTCAAGCTTGCTATTGGCAAGGGCAATGGCTGCTTTTCGTTCGGTCAACTGTTGCTCTTGAGCTTCATTCGGAAGGGGCATTGCAGGGGTTGGCGTGGCTTCAGAATTGAAGTATGAGTAGAGGCCAGATTCATCGATATCGTCGAAGAAAGCGAACAGGGAATAGTAGTCCTTTGCAGTGGTGGGATCGTATTTGTGATCATGGCATCGGGAGCATTCCATGGTCAGTCCCAAGAAGGTTGTTCCAAAAGTGTGGACGCGATCGGCAACGTATTCGACACGAAATTCTTCGGGAACCGAGCCACCTTCGACCTTTTGTTGGTGCAGGCGCGAGAAGGTGGTTGCGATCCGGGACTCGCGAGAGGCATCTGGAAGCAGATCCCCTGCGATTTGCTCAAGGATGAATTGGTCGAAGGGTTTGTTCGAGGTAAAAGCGTTAATGACGTAGTCGCGATAGGGCCAAACACGACGGTTTAGGTCCTGCTGGAATCCGTAACTGTCGGCGTAACGGGCTAGGTCAAGCCATGGAGTCGCCATTTGCTCGCCATAAGCGGGTGAAGCGAGCAGTTCGTCGACAAAGGGTTCAAGTTTTTTGGGATCAAATTTCTCGATTTGTTCTGGCGTTGGGGGAAGTCCGGTAAGATCGAATGTGAGGCGGCGAAGGAGTTGATGGGGCTTTGCTTTGGCTTTGAGCTCCATTCCTTTCTCGGCGAGATGATTTGAAACGATGGTGTCGATCGATTTGCCGGTCGCCTTGGGAAGCTTTGTGAATGCCCAATGTTCAGTATATTCAGCTCCTTCCTTGATCCATCGAGCTAATAGGTCTTTTTGTTCTACAGTGAGCTTTCGATTTGAATCTGGCGGTGGCATGAGGTCGTCCGGATCCTTTGAGTGGATTCGCTCAATGAGCTCTGACTTCTCAGGTTGGCGAGGAACGATTGCACCTGCATCGAGGGCATCCTCGCGAAGGTCGAGGCGCAGATCTCCTTCGCGGTGTTTTGGATCAGTTCCATGGCAGTAGTAGCAATTCTCAGACAAAATAGGCTGAATATCCCGATCGAAAGAGATGGTGTTCTCGCCAAACACATTGAGGAAGAGAAGGATGGCGAGTGTGAGAATACGCACGGATTTCGGCATAAAAATTGTCGATTTGTGTGACAGTGTGAGTATCACTTATTGCCACTCAATTTGTTACTAAGAATTCAGTGGTTGGTTATCAAAAAGATTGATTCTTGGGCTCAGACGGGTCGGTTGTTGGGGTGGTCGAGCCTGATCGTTTTGATTTTGACGCTGTGTTCGCCTTTTTGAGTTCAAAAGGCTTAGGGTGATCTTTTGGTAAGTTATTTGAACACTAAGGATGGCAGAATTCGGGGGTTATGGCTGTTTCGTGAAAGTCCGTACGATTGTTAAAGCCTCACTTTATCCTCGAAAGTTAGGCTTGGTTCAAGGCGTAATGGTCCTATGCAAACAAGCGTTCCACCGGAGATTGCTAAAGGTCTCAAATCTCTCCGTCGGCGGATCAGGTGGATTCAGCTCATTCGGGGTTTTCTCAAAACCACAAGCGTGGTTCTTATTGGGTTGCTTGCTATCGTGGCTCTTGATTTCTTCCTAGCGCCCTTGCCTTCGTGGGCGCGGGGCATGCTTTTCTTTGGGTGGCTTTCTGCGGCAGGGCTTGCTGCAATTCTTTTTATTGCAAAATCACTCTTGACCAAGATCTCGCTTGTGAAACTCGCGCGGTGGCTGGAGGAACGTCATCCAGAGGTTCAAGAGAGAATTAGTACTACCTTAGAGCTTTCTGATCATCCGGAGGGAATTTCGCCCGAGTTGCTGTTGGAACTTTCTAATGAAGCGGCCGCTGATATTAACAAGGTTGATCCGAATGAAGAAGTAGCTGGAAGTCGTGTGCGGCGATCCATTTGGTCGGTTGCGACCTGTTTGGTGGCGATTATTGTTTTAGTGGCGATTTGGCCGCGTGAGATGAATCGCCTTTTGACTCGTGCAGTTTCGCCATTCACGGAGTTGGGAAATGCCGGGGCTTTTCGTTTTGATATTAGTCCAGGAAACCTCGAGGTTCTAGAAGGTGATGAAATTCAGATCGACCTTACCTATAATGGTGATTTGGAGGAGCCTTTGCAGTTGATCATTGAAAAAAATGGGAATCTCATAGCTGAGACTCTTGAACCAAGCTCTTCCGACGGCAATTCCCACCGCTACTCGTATCATCTCAACTCGGCAGAAGCTGGATTTAAATATTCCGCTCTTGTGGCGGGAAATGAAAGCGATCGCTTCGAGGTGAAGGTTTATCGGCTTCCGCGTCTTTTGGAGCCCACCGTAAACTTGCGATATCCTCCTTACACCGAATGGCCAGATCGGGCGGTTTCACTGGGAACTGGAATTCAGGCCCTGGCTGGAACCGAAGTAACCTTAAAAGGGCGATTTGATACTCCAATTGATTCAGGAGAGGTTCTGTTTGATTCGGGGTCGCTGGGTGAAATAGAGCTGGAGCCTACGGCGCGCGGAACAATTGTATCTTGGAGGACGATTTTGCAACCGGGCCTTGAAGGCGCTGCTTTAATGAAGGTAAAGCATCGTTTGGGCCGCGAGCTTGATGCTGCGCAGTTTCAGCTTTTAGCTGAGGAAGATCCTGCTCCGGAAGTAGAAATTTTAACTCCGGTTCAAAGGGAGTTTCGGGTGAAATCGACCGAACAGGTGGTTCTAGTCTACTCTGCCGTTGAGCAGATTGGGATCGCCAAGGTCGAAATCGAGCTTGAAGTTAATGGTAAGCCGGTCGAATCGCTTGTTGAGCTACTTCCTGAACGAATCGATGGTGCAAACGGAAAGGTTTGGGAGGGCGAGGCGATGGTTCTACTGAGTAATATTGTGGCAAAGCACAAAGGCGCGGAACAAGTGAAGATGCGTCTAGCGGTTAGTGATAATCGCCCTGAATGGCTTTCAGGTCCCGGTGTAGGCTACTCGGAGTGGCTTGAATTTAAGCTGGATATGAACGCCGAGTCTCTGGTTCGCCAAGAATTGCGCAATCAGGACAGTGATCTTAAGAAGACTATTGGAGATGCGATTAAGAAAGTTCAAGAAGCTCGAAACAAGATGCAAGTTGCCAAGGGGCAACTGAATAAAGAGCAAGTCAGCGAGCGTGCAGAGAAGGTTCTTGCGCAGGCTCGTGAAAAGTTAGATGACGCGAAAGAAGATCTCACCGGGCTCAGCGAACGGATGAAACAGAGCGTGCAGGAGCATCGACGTGATGATGTAGACAAAGCGGTGGCGAAACTCGATGAGGCAAAGAGGTCAGTTGAAAATGCTCCGCTTCAAGACACTCCCGAAGCTCGGAGATCTGAGGTCGATAATGCCCTTCGCGAAAGTGAAGAGGCGATAAACGATCTTCAGCAATTGCGTCAGGAGGTTCAAAAGGATCAACCTAAGACCAATGATTTGGCTAAACTTCAGGAAATGGCCCAGAAACAGGAAGAATTGGCTCGTGAGGCTGCTGAGGAAACTCCCGACCAGGACTGGGAGAATGAGCAGCGCCAGATGCAAGAGCAGATTCGGCAGGAGGTCGCTCAATCACCTGAAGCAAAAGCTGCTGCGATGAAGGCTCAGGCAGATCAAGCAATGAAACTTTCTAATGAGGCTGAAGAGTTGAAGAATGCTCAGGAAGGGCTTTCAGAGTTGAGCGAACAGGCTGAGCCGGCTCCTCAAAAGATGAATGCCGATCAGCTAAAGAATGCGCTCATTCAAGAACAGGAGAATGCTCTGACTGAAGCTCGCCAAGAACTTGCCGAGGCGCGCCGGGATAAAGAAGATGATAGAGTTGGAGATCTGAACAATGCTATGAATGAGGCTCGAGAAGCTGCTAATAAAGCACGCCAATCGAAGCTCGAGCAAGCCGCAGGATTAGCAAAAAAGGCTGCGGATAAGTTGGTAGAAAGCTCTGATCAATCACCATCTCAAGAAGCATTGAAGGAAAAACAGGATAAGCTTTCGGATGCCTTTGAATCGCTAGCTGAAGGGAATACTGAGAAAGCCCAAGATACTTTGGAGGAGATCCAGGAGATGGCTAACCCCCGTGAGATTGCGAAGGCTTTGGCTGAAGAACAACTGGAGGCTGCTAACGAAGCTCGACAGGAAATGTCAGAGGCTAAGCGTGATAAGGAAGGTCGTGCTGAAGATTTGGCTAATGCAGCCGAGGAAGCCACCGAAGCGGCTGAGGAAGCTCAGAAAAACAATCCTGAAATGGCAGCCGAAGCAGCTATGAATGCTGTCGAAGAATTATCGAAAGCTACCGAGAAATCAGATTCACAGAAGTCTCTTCAAAACAAACAGGAGAAGTTGGCGGAAGCATTCGAAGCTCTTGCGGAGGGAAATACGGCTGAGGCTCAAGCAGCTCTCGAGGAAGTTCAGAACATTGCTGATCCGGATAATGTTGCGAAAGCTCTTGCGGAAGCTCAGAAAGATATTCTCGAGGGGGCGAAGGACGAACTGAGTGATGCACAGAGCGGCCGGGAGGCCCGTGCTGAGACTCTTCCCAATGCTGTAGAGAAAGCTCAGGAGGCTTTCAGTGAAGCAAAGCGGGCTGATGCCAAAGCTGCCGCTGAAGCTGCTCAGAATGCTGCCGAGGAGTTGGGCAAGGGTGCTGAATCGTCGCCGTCTCAACAGTCGCTTCAAAATCAGCAGGAGGCGCTCGCCGAGGCTTTTGAGGAGCTTGCGGAGGGTAACACCAACGAAGCCCTTCAGGCACTTGGAAAATTGCAGTCCGAGCGTTTGAATGGTGCTCTTGAACAAGCTTTAGCTCGAGAGCAAGAGGCAATCGTCGAAGGAACCCAGCAGGAGTTGAGTGAAGCTCGTGAGATGCAGGAAGCGCGAGCCAATGATCTGCCGGAAGCATTGGCCCAAGCGGAGAGCGCGTTACAGGAGGCAATCAAAGGAGACCCGCAAGCTGCTGCAGAGGCTGCTCAAGCTGCAGCGTCCGAACTTTCTAAAGGTGCTGAGGTTTCCGACTCCCAAAGTTCTTTGCAAGAGCGCCAGGAGGGAATTGCCGAAGCCTTACAAGATCTTGCGGAAGGTCGTGCTGGGGAAGCTCTTGCTTCCCTACAGGAAATGCAAAGCGAGCGGGCGGCGGATTTAGCTCAAGCGATCGATGATGTTGCAGCGGTTGAGGGTGACCCGTTAAGTCAGGCAAGCCAGATGGTAAACCAGGGGGCTCAGAATGCTAGCCAGGCTGCGCAAGCGCAGCAAGATGGGCAGGCCCAGCAAGCTTCTCAACAGCATCAACAGGCTGCTCAAAAATTTTCTCAAGCTCAGCAGTCACTTCAAAGCGCTTCGCAACAGTTAGCTCAGAAAGCTTCTCAGGCTGCAGAGCAAAGTGAGAATCCTAACCAAGCTCCAGCGCCAGGAGATGCAATGGCTGAGGCCTTGCAGCAGAGCTCACAAGCTGCAAATTCGGCACAATCCGGACAACAGCAACAGGCCGCAGCCCAAGCTCAGGCCGCAGCCGAGGCTTTAAAGCAGGCAGCGAGCGAAGCGATGTCCAATATGAAAAAAGGTGGTAAGCCGGGTGATCCAGCTCAGGCGAATCAACCTGGTGAACCCAGTGATCAAGCGGCGCCTCCTAGTGACGAAGCGAAGGAAGGAGTTCGTCAGGCGCAGGCTAACCAAGGTGTCCCTGCCGAGCTCGCCAAGCTAGGAATCAATGCTGCGGATTGGGAAAAGATCCAAGCTACTCTCAAGACAGATGTCAGTGGATCCCGCCGTGCAGTTATACCTGAAGACTACCGGGGCCTCGTCCAAAAATATTTTGAGCAAGTCTCTAAAAAGAAATGAAAAAGCTTTTCTCACTCATCCTAGGCGCCTTTCTCGTTGTAATCGCGTCAGGTCAGGAAGTCGTCCCAACTGTTTTCGCCAATTGGAAGGACAGGGTTGATCCATCGGTCGATCGGGGTCTGAATTATTTGGTCCGCTCTCAGCTGAACGACGGAAGTTACCCTGGGAGTTACGGGAATTCCTGTGGAATTCCAGCCCTCGCAGGAATGGCTTTTTTATCTCGTGGACATCTGCCTACGGAGGGGCCTTATGCGGACTCGTTAAATAAGATTATCGATTTCTTGATTGGAAGACAGAATCGGGAGGGACTCTACACTGGGGGGCAATACGGTAGCGGGCCCATGTATGGTCACAATATTGCCACACTTTTTTTATCCGAGGTTTCTGGGATGGTGGATCCGGACCGCCAAAAGAAAATTAATGGAAGTCTCCCTCGCGCGTTATCTTTAATTCTTCGTGCTCAGGCAGTTCAGAAGTCATCACGTCATAAAGGTGGCTGGCGTTACCATCCCAATTCGCGGGATTCAGATACTTCCTGCAGTGGTTGGGCTCTGATGGCGCTGCGTTCTGCGAAACTCAATGGGGCTGATGTACCAGACAAGGCTATCGCAGACGCGGTTGCTTATCTTTATGGAAATTTTTCGGAAAAGAATGGTCACTTTGGTTATTCCAGCCCTCATAATTCCAAGAATTCTCTGACCGGGATGGGACTTCTTTGTCTGGAGCTTTGTGGAGAACACGGCAAGCCGTCTACGATTAAAGCGGCCGATTACATTCTCGAGAGTTTTCGAGCGCTGGAAGGGGCTCAGTTTGAATTTTATGGCAACTACTACAACGCTCAGGCCATGTTTCAGCTCGGGGGGAAGTATTGGGAAACTTATGCTGACTGGATGTATGAGACATATCTGGAAAAGCAAAAAGACGATGGTTCATGGTATAGCCGAGAGGCGGGTCAGGTGTACGGAACTGCGATGATGACGCTTGCCTTTACTGTTCCTTATCGTCAGTTGCCGATTTACCAGCGTGACGAGACGGTGGATGAAGAGTAACTTCTTCGTATGTCCGAAATTGAGGAACTTTACGAAGTGCTCGAAGAAGCCCGTGAGGCAGACCAGGTTGCGAGCGCCTGTGTGATCTATGAAGAGATTCTCACTCAAGAGGATGTTGAGAATGTTATGTCCACCCTCTTGTATGCAACTGATCTGATTGATTTTGGAAATTTTTCGCAAGCAGAAGCGACGTTGCTTCGCGTGACAGATTTGTGTGATGAGGCGGAATCAAAGGAATTGCTCTTTTTTAATCTCGCGACGCTTCACGAGAAAAAAGGTGAATTAAAGGACGCTGAGAAGCACTATCGCCTCGCCCACGAGCAAAATACGACAAGGGGTGAATTACTCTTGATGGCAGCTAATATGGCCTTTCATCAAGGAGAGCCTGCCAAGGCCGAGTATTTGGTGCGGGAGGGATTAAAATATCAGTGCGAAAAGGCTGAAGCTTACTCTAGCCTTGGCTTTTATCTAGCCAGTCAGCGACGGTTTCCCGAGGCGAAGACAGCATTCCAAGAAGTCTTGAAAATTGATCCGGGAAACGAATACGCTATCGAATGGATTGAAGACTTTAATCCGCTACTTCCGGATTGAATTTTAGCCTACTTCGCTCTTGGATGCGCTGAGTTATAGGCTTCGCGAAGGCGTTCCTTTGTCACGTGAGTGTAAATTTGGGTAGTCGAAAGCGAGGCGTGGCCTAATAGGGATTGAACTGAACGGAGATCGGCACCATGGTCCAAGAGGTGGGTTGCGAAGGAATGTCTCAACTTATGAGGGGTGACGTTGAATTGGATGCTCGACTGTGCTAAATATTTCTTGAGAACCGAATTCACCGAACGAGTAGAGATGCGTTTGCGAAGTTTGGAAACGAATAGAGGGCCTTCGTGGATCCCAGCGACACTTCGGTATTTCTGCATCGCCTTCATGGCATGGGAACCAATCGGAACTAAGCGTTCTTTGGATCCTTTTCCAATGACTCGAACTGATTCGTTGATTGAATCGATGTCAATCACATCGAGCGAGGCGAGTTCGGCGAGACGAAGACCAGTTGAATAAAAGAGCTCTAGGATGGCGGCGTCACGCTCACGCATCCAAGATGGCGCCTGACCTTGAAGTTCTGATTTCATCGGAAGTTCAAGAAGTTCTTCGATTTGGGTTAAGGTCAGAACTACAGGTAGAGCTTTGTCAGCTTTCGGAAGTTCAACCTCGGCGACGGGGCTGTTTGGATAGCCGCGACGATGGACGAGGAATTTATAAAAGGAGCGGTAGGCTGCGAAGCGAAGGCGTACTGTGCTTCGAGCAAGGCCGTCTTTTTGGAGTTGAAAGAGATAGGAGCGAAAGTGGTCAGAGGTAAGATCTCGCCATTTTGAAAAGCGATCGCCCAGCCATGATTGAAGAAGTCGGATCGCAAGTGTGTAGTTCTCTAGAGTCTTGGGAGAAGAGTTTTTCTCGGTGGTCATGAATTCGATGAAGGCATCGACTTCGCTGTCAGTATGAGGGCTCACCGCGGGAGAATATACAGAATTCTAAATATTCGGGAAACCTAAATTCTAGGACGATAGGGGAGGAGCGATCAAACTAGGGAAAATCTTTTCTAAAAGTGCTGTATTCAAGGCATTGAGAGAACCGAATCAGCATTTCTTTTAGTGTAACAACCATCACTTCCTCAGTTGGTCGATTTTAAATTTAGAAGATTATTGGAAATCGATAGACCGAATCAGAGACTTCATCGACTGAATTGGGGATTGGCAAACTCGAAAATGGCGGCTAAGCGATGTGCTCGATGCCAAAGGTCTTTATTAAAACCTACGGGTGACAGATGAACGAGCGGGATTCCGAGCAGGTTGCTCAGACGTTTGCCGAGCGTGGTTACACCCTTACCCCCAAAGAACAGGATGCTGATGCGATCCTGGTTAATACCTGTAGTGTCCGCGATCAAGCGGAGCAAAAAGCTTTGGGAAAAATGGGGATGATGGGGAAATATCGCGAGAGCCGTGATCATGTTGTCTATGGCTTCATGGGGTGCATGGCGCAAAGTCGAGGATCAGAGCTTTTTGAACGGGTGCCTCACCTTGATTTAGTTGTAGGAACGCAAAAATATCACCGCGTTTTTGACTATGTGGATAGTATTTTAAATGGTCGCCTCCAGACACGTATGGACGAGGTCGGGGTGGAAATGGTCACGGGTCGAGTCGAGGATGAAATCATTAAGATTAATCAGGATCGAATTATCTCTGCGAGGATAGTGGATACTGAAGAGGAAGAAGGTAGCCAAAATACGATCAGGGATCATATCCCTCGAGAGGGTCAGCAAGCAACTTCCTTCGTCAGCATCATGCAGGGGTGTAATATGCGGTGTTCGTTCTGTATTGTGCCAGACACGCGAGGTAAGGAAAGAGGAAGGCCAATTTCCGATATCGTTAGCGAAGTGAAAGATCTTGTAGGAAAAGGTGTGAAAGAGGTCACTCTGCTCGGGCAAATTGTAAATCTTTATGGCCGGACCGAGTTCCCTAAAGTGGATGGGAAATCTCCATTCGTGCAGCTTTTGGAAGCGGTACACGAGATCGAGGGTCTCGAAAGGATCCGCTTTACCAGTCCACATCCCATTGGTTACCGCGATGATTTAGTAGAGGCTTTTACTTATCTGCCGAAGCTTTGTTCACATATCCACTTTCCGATGCAGAGCGGGAGCGACCGGATTCTCAAAAAGATGCGGCGACCTTACAAAAACGAGAAGTTTCTTACGATTTGTGAAAAGATGCAGGCTGCACGACCGGATCTTGCAATCACTACGGATATTATTGTGGGGTTTCCTGGTGAGACCGAGGAAGATTTTGAGGAGACGGTAGCGTGTATGAAACGAATTGGTTTTGATAACAGCTTCATCTTTCGATACTCGAAGCGTAAAGATACTCCGGCCGCCGAGATGGACGAGCAATTGAGCGATAAGGTGAAGGAGGAGCGCAATCAAATCCTCCTTCGAATTCAGGAACAATTGACGACCACGAAAAACGCAAAATTAATTGGGACCGTTCAACAAGTACTCTGCGAAGGTCCCAGTAAAACGAACAAAAAGCGCCTTAGCGGCCGAACGAGCCAGAACAAGATTGTCATCTTTGATGGTAAAGCTGAAAGAATGGCCGGACAATTGCTGGATGTCAGGATTGAAGACTCAACTGGCTATACCCTTTATGGGACTCCCGAGATTCATTAGGAAGTGCTGATTTAAGCCTTTACCGCTGGGTAGAGGAACCTAGTTTTGCGGCTCATGAAAGAAGGCCCCCATCCTTACCAAGAGATCTCGCTCGGAACAGCTGGCTTGATTCTCGGGATTATTTTGGTCGCAGTTTACGGTTTCATGTTTTTGAAAGCGGATGTCTCGAAAAAAATCGCCCAAAAGTTGCCACGTAATGCTGATCTTGGAACCTACTTTATGGGTTTTGGAATGGTGTGGTTTTGGTTGCTAGTTGCACCGCCTGATAAAGGGATTTTTTCAGCGTTGAGCATGGATCTGGGTGAGTTTAACAAGGTGAAAACATATCTGATGATTGGGGTTCCTTTGTTCTGTGTCGGGATGATAGTTTATGTGCGCGAGTTCCTCTTCGTGCGTGGCCTAGGCCTCTGCCTCCTGATGGCTTCGGCTCCACTTCTGTATGCTTCAGATTTTGAGGATGCTCCGGTACAATTCTTAATGCCGGCAGTTTGCTATCTCATGATTATCAAGGGGCTGTATTTTGTGGGGATGCCTTACCTCTTTAGGGATGGGGTGAATTGGGTTACGGCTTCAGATACCCGTTGGCGGGGACTTGCACTCGGAGGGTTAGCTCTCGGCCTTGTATTTATGACTCTTGGACTGACCGCTTGGCGTGGCTATTGAACGAATTATGAAGCAGTCCTGGTTTGTGCTGGGACATCGAAATCCTGATGCAGATGCTATTTGCGCTGCGATCGGCCACGCATCTTATTTACGTGCAACAGGCGATTTAGAGGCGATTGCAGCTCGCTGTGGTGAAGTTCCCCCACGGGTCAAAATCGTTCTCGAACAGGCTGGATTAGAGCCTCCGGTGTTGGTTGATGATGTTCGGCCGACAGCTGGCTCGATTTGCCGTAAAACGGTGGTCGCGGTAAGGCAGGACGATACCTTTCTCATGGCCTACCGTCTAATGGTAGATCATGGGGTCCGAGCCGTGCCGGTCTTGAATAATGGCGGAGAAGTGAGGGGGCTTTTGCACTTTCTTGACTTATTACAGCTTCTCCTACCTCCGGCAACCGATGGCCGGAATGTGAAACTCCTTCATGCGAGTCTTGAAAATATTGGAGCGACTTTGGGCGCTTCCGATGATTGTGGGGATACACCACCTTCTGACGAGGAGGGCTTGATCATGATGGTGGGGGCTTCCAGCCAAGATACGGTTGGTCGTCGGCTTGAGGCTGCCAGGGAAGAGGGGGTGGTCAGTAA
>CESF01023604.1_pt1 | contig 12706 bp, 12 predicted proteins | sample 356331 | NCBI WGS metagenome assembly CESF01 (sample SAMEA2621779, study PRJEB7988) | marine metagenome | biome: marine biome (ENVO:00000447); feature: surface water layer (ENVO:00002042); material: "saline water (ENVO:00002010), including plankton (ENVO:xxxxxxxx)" | depth 5 m
TCACTCAGTGAAATTCTTTTCACTCGATCAAACAAGTGTTGGTATTGATCATGGCATTTAACAAGGTTGTAATTAGGGATGCGGGCTGACATATGATGAATATGGTGGAAAGCAATATCAGCGGTAAACCAGTTTAGAAGTTTTGGTAGTTGTAAAAAACTGGTTCCGTCTAAAGCTGCTGTAAAGTAATTCCAGCCTTCATCACCTGAAGCATAAGATTCTTCGAAGTTATGCTGCACAGTAAATAAGATGATACCAATAGCTCCAGCTAACGAAACCGCTATGATGTAAACCGTAAAAAACTCAATCACACCAAAATAACTCGCCGCTAATACCCAAGCACTGAGTAATATAATGTTATTGGCAGACATATGAGCGTACTCTTGCCAATCATTCCAGTAGTTCGTTTTGAACTCTGTAAGAATTTCTGAACTTGATTTCGAACTTGAAGCCTTTGATAGCTTTTGTTTGATATAAAAAGCAGCTAGTTGCAAGCTACCTTTCATCCAAGTGAATCTTGGGTTGAAAATGAAATATAAGAAACCAGCCATAGGTGCTAAACGCAGCTTTCTCTGATTAGCGTAAGATTTTTTCCCTTTTTCATTCAGCTCGCCATATTGGTCTACCGATAGAACAGCTAGTGGGCCTCGGTATTTATTCCAATTACCATTGGTCGCATGGTGATAGTCATGGTGTTTAGACCAAACATACTGAGGAACGCCACAAAGTACGCCAAATATGAAACCAAAGATTTTGTTCTCTCGTGGTTTTTCATATAAGCAATTATGGCCACAATCGTGAAGCATTACGAAAACACGAATAATAAAGAATGTTAATAGTAGTGTTAGCCCTGCGGTGAGCCAATAAGAAACCTTGATGCTTTCGATAGCGGCATAAAACAATACAAAGTAAGGAATTATGGTTGTCATGCATTGGCCGAAGGCTTTGAAATTATTACGCACAGCATACTGGCTAATGAGTTCGTTTTTTTCTGTTTTCAGTTCGCGAGTGGCACTTTCAGCTTCACCGCTTGGGATAGTGGTTGCAGTCATTCTAATTATTATAGGCTCGATAACGAATAGTTACCGTAAGTATCGCAGTAAACTAAAGAGCATACAAATGTTCACCCTTAGTCTACTGCTACTTAAGCTTACTGCGATAAGACAGATTGTTTCTAATATTTGAGGTCGAGATCGACTTATTTATTCATTAAATAGTCGTGGTACTCCTTACGTAAGTCGATTTTTAGCAGCTTACCTGTGGCGGTATGAGGTAGATTTTCAACAAAGAGGACTTCGTCAGGCATCCAAAATTTGGCAATTTTATCGGCTAAAAAGTTTTGTACATCTTTACCAGATACCGCAGAACCTGGCTTGCGAATAGCCAGTAGTATTGGGCGTTCATCCCACTTTTCATGAGCGACTCCAATGACGCAAGCTTCAACAATATCGTCATGACCAACGGCCGCATTTTCTAGGTCGATAGAGCTAATCCATTCCCCCCCTGATTTAATAACATCTTTAGAGCGATCAACAATGCCTAAGTAATTATTTTCATCAATGGTGGCAACATCACCGGTATCTAGCCAACCATCTTCGAAGTTGCTCATGTCATCAGATTTATAATATTGCTTTATAATCCATGGCCCGCGAACTAATAAGCGACCAAAAGCGATACCATCGTGTGGTTGAGGTTGACCGTTATCATCAACAATTTTCATTTCTACGCCAAATACAGGCTTCCCTTGTTTTTGTTGTAATTTATAGCGTTCTTCCAGCGGCATATTTTCCATGGCAGCGGTTTTGGCATTTGATGTGCCAATGGGCGACATCTCAGTCATGCCCCATGCGTGAATCAAAAACGCATTATGCACTTGGTCAAACTTTTTAATCATTGAAAGCGGAGCGGCTGATCCACCTACAACAACGCTCTCAACGGAATCTAATGTTTTGCCAATATCATCCATGTGATTTAGCAGCATAAGCCAAACAGTTGGTACGCCTAGCAATAAATCAGGCTGTTCAGAATCAATGAGTTCCCATAGGGATGCGCCGTCCATTCCCGGCCCTGGGAACACTAATTTTGCCCCTGTCATTGCAGCTGCATACGGCACGCCCCACGCGTTTACATGGAACATAGGAACTACTGGTAGCATGCAGGTCACACTGCTAATCCCTAGCGCTTCTCTGCTGACTTCTGACATGGCATGAATAAGGGTAGATCGATGGCTGTATAAAACGCCCTTGGGATTACCGGTAGTTCCAGAGGTGTAGCACAAGCTAGCGGCAGTATTTTCATCGAACTCAGGCCATTCAAACTGATTGCTTTCATCTTGAATAAGGGTTTCGTAGCAAATTACGTTGTCTAGGCTAGTGGTTGGCATCGTTGCTTCGTCGGTCATAATGACGAAACCTTCTACATTTGGAATTTGATCTTTAATAGATTCTAATAATGGAACAAATGTGAGGTCGACAAAAATCCAGCGATCTTCTGCATGATTAATAATGTAAACCAACTGCTCTGGGAATAAACGGGGATTGATGGTGTGTAATACCGAGCCAATACCGGATACGCCAAAATATAATTCAAAGTGGCGGTAGTTATTCCATGCTAAAGTTGCGATTCGATCGGATGACTTTGCGCCAAGCTTGGTTAGAGCATTTGCTAGTTTTCGGCTGCGGTTTGCCGCGTCGTGCATGGTGTAGCGATGAATGTCGCCTTCGCAGCGACGGCTAACGATTTCAGATTTGGGATTAGAACGTTCAGCGTGTTCTATAAGGTCTGAAATGAGTAATGGCTTTGCCATCATATTACCTAGCATAATTGCATCCTTTTCTTATATTTTTACGGATTAGTCAGTTACTGGTTATTTTTATATTGGGCGTTTTTGGTTATTTTTTTATTATTTAGTATTTGATCAACGTTACGCACTAACGCAATACAGCTCTATCACTCTTTAGTATTATTTTTGTACAGTTTTGTAGGACTTTTATTATGGTTAAACCTATTTCAGAAGCGTGTTTACGTAATCAGAAACCGATTTCGGATGCGCTAAAAAGCTTGCTTTCAAAAGGCCAGCAGGCTAATTCTATTAAATTATTAGAAATTGGTAGCGGGACGGGACAGCATGCTGTTTTTTGTGCACAAGAATTACCAGATGTAACATGGCAGCCAAGTGATTTATTGAATAATCATGAAGGGATGCTGCAGTGGATTAATGAGGCGCAGCTTAATAACGTCTTATCGCCATTGGTTTTGGATGTCGATCAAAATTGGCCTGAGATAATCACAGATCATGTGTTTACGGCGAATACAGTTCATTATATTAGTGATAAAAGCGTGAGGAATATGTTCACTAAGGTGAGCGGGATATTACCTCATGGTGGTTTGTTTATTATTTATGGACCCGTTAATGAAAATGGACAGTTTACCAGTGAAGGCAATGCAAGCTTGGATGAGTGGCTAAAAACTTGTGTAAATCCGCTGGCGGGTATTAAAGATTTGGTTGAGATTGAGCAGGTGGCTAAGGATTGTGATTTGGTTTTAATCGATAATCTTGCCATGCCTGCTAATAATCGTTTGCTAGTATTACAGAAAAACTAAGACGGTTTGCTTTGAAGCTCTAGTTTGTTTTGAGGTTCAATTTTTTTTGGATCCAGTGCGCAATATCTTGCACTTCTTCATAACAAACTTGATGCTCCATTGGGTAGTCTTGGTATTGTGTTTTGTAGCCTAAGTGAGTTAAGTCAGTTTGAGCTTTTAGTCCGAGGCTTTCGTTAACTACAGGGTCTTGGCTGCCGTGATAGATTTGAATGTCGATGTTTTTATTTTGCTTACTTGGCATGAATCTATATGGAGCAGTGAGTGTGGGGAAGTAAGTAGAAAGCCCTGCTAAGCCTGCCAGTGTTTGTGGATAAGTAAGAGCCGCATGATAAGCAACAGCGCCTCCTTGTGAAAAACCGAGTATTACAATACGTTCGCTGTTTACGCCTCGCTCGATTTCACGATCTATTAGTTTTTGAATCTCTTTCGTGGAGGATAGAAGCTGGTCTTGATTAATTTGACGCTCTGCACTTTCTCCATTTTTAGTATTGGTAGGCATATCTAAAATATCGTACCAAGCAGGCATAGAAAAACCACCATTCACGGTCACTGGAATTTCTGCAGCATGAGGAAATATGAAGCGAATGTTATTGCAGGTATCACCCAGCATGTTTTTAAGTTCGGGAACCAGTGCCGCAAAGTCATCTCCACTTGCGCCTAATCCGTGTAACCAAATAATACTGGCATTAACAGTATGGCTGGCGCCTTGATTAGAGGGCTCAATTTCAATAGCGGGTAAATATGTCATATTAGGAATCTTTGTCGTCTAAGTGCTGTCTATAGTATGTTAATTTAAATAGAACTGTATTTTTAGATTTTTTTAAAAGTGTATTTGTCCGAACTGTTATGACAAGAGTATCTTATGCCAAGTATTGTGCCTGCTTTTTTAACGCCGTCGTTTTTTAAACCCAAACCGTTAATCGACTCAAATAGTGCTGATTTTATTTTTACGACGGTTGCTTGGGTGTTACAGAACTTTGACCACGAAGAGTTTTTCAATAGAACCCGTTTAGTCGCTCCCAGTAATGAGTTTTTTCCGGGCCGTGTAAGTAGTGTGGATGAGAAGGCGCAGAATATTTTTCAACACACCTTACGTTATGCAGGTTTGCGTCATTGGCCTTTTGAACTCAAGTCCTTGGTTGAACGAGATATAGATAATGAGTGCGAAGTACAGCCTGTTCCTCAAGATGAGTTGGCGCTTATTTACCGCAATTCATATCCTAGAGACGGTATTTATGGGAAAGACGTGCCGGTGATCATTACTCAGCATCCGCTATTTGTATTTTATAACCCGCATCAAACATTAAAGCCTGAAGATTTAAGTGCCAGTTATGCTCATGTGCTTGCTCAGCATTTGATTGTGCAATCAAAATTGCAACCTCCAGGAGGAGTAAAGTTCTTTGCAGAAGCCAGTGAAGTACTGGCTAGCATGATGGGTTTTGGCGTGTTGTTAAGTAACTCTGCTTATACATTTCGCGGAGGCTGTGGCTCTTGTTATAACTCCATGGCAAACCGTCAGCCCGCCCTAACCGAATTAGACAGTGTATTTTTATTGGCGTTATTTTGTCGTTTAAAAGGCATTATTTATAAGGAAGCGACGAGGCATTTGAAGAAACACTTGCGCTCAAGTTATAAGCAAGCTGTGAAGCAGGTCGATCAGAGATTAGAGCAGGTGAATGAGCTTAAGCGTATTGCTTAAGCTCATATCTACTCTCTCAATAAAAACGTATTTTTGGTGCTCGTTAAGCCGCAACTTTTGAGTACTCTAGGTAGCTATTGATTCCAGCTAACACGCTATTGATGGTCGCGGTCATGATGTCTTCGTTTTGACTTATGCCAACAAAGCTTTCTCCATGAACTTTAATCTGAACAAATGCCATAGCTTGAGCATGAGTACCAGTGCTTAATGCAATCTGATCAAAGTTTTGCACTTGAAAATCAATTCCCAATGTCTTATGTAAACCATCACTCAAGGCTGAAATAACGCCTTTACCTTGGCCGTGAATTGTTTCCGTTTCACCGTGAATGCTGCCATCACAAATACTGGCTTGAATTGATTCTTGGCTTCCTTGTTTATGCACCTCATAACCCAATACCTGATATTGTTGATCGCAGTGATTATTGGCTTGTATGAACTGCTTTTGGAAGATGGTGTGAATCATTTCACTGTCAACTTCACAGCTGTGTTTAACACTGTAGTCTTGCACAGCTTTACTCAATTCAATTTGCATCCAGCGCGGTAAATTAATACCGAATTCACTTTCCATAATGTAAGCCACGCCGCCTTTTCCAGATTGGCTATTTACACGGATAACCGATTGGTAATTACGACCTAAGTCACTAGGATCAATTGGCAAGTAAGCAACGTCCCACTGACTTTGTGTGTTGTTTGCTGCCGCTTCGCTATCGTTTTTTTCTTGGATGGTTAAGCACTTTTTAATAGCATCTTGATGACTGCCTGAAAATGCGGTGTAAACCAATTCACCAAACCAAGGGTGACGAGGGTGCGTTTTTATTTGTGTGCACTGTTCAACGGTTGTAACAATCTCATCGGCGATGGATAAATCAAGCTCTGGATCAATACCTTGGCTGTAAAGGTTCATTGCCATTGTAATCAAGTCCATATTGCCTGTACGTTCACCATTACCCATTAAGGTGCCTTCAATACGATCAGCCCCGGCCAAAATGGCCATTTCTGCAGCTGCTACAGCACAACCACGGTCATTATGGGTATGGATAGAGATTATGATGTTATTACGCTGATCAACGCCGTTACAAAACGTTTCTACTTGATCAGCGAAGACATTTGGCCCTGCACATTCCACAGTTGCAGGTAAATTAATAATCGCTTTATTGTCGGCAGTTGGCTGCCACACATCGATTACCGCATTGCAGACATCAATAGCAAAGTCGGTTTCTGTACTCGAAAAACTTTCAGGTGAGTATTCAAAAGTCCAATCGGTCATTGGGTATTTTTTTGCTTCACTCTGAACTTTCTTTGCGCCTTTAATCGCTATATCGATAATGCCTTGCTTATCTAAACCAAAGACTTTTTCACGCTGCACAGGCGATGTTGAGTTATACACATGCACAATGGCACGGCTTGCACCTATTAAAGACTGATAGGTGCGTTCAATTAATTCATCGCGAGCCTGAGTCAACACTTGAATAGTGACATCTTCAGGGATTTGATTTTCTTCAATTAACCAACGCACAAAATCAAAATCAGGCTGTGAAGCAGATGGAAAGCCTACTTCAATATGCTTGAATCCCATTTTTATCATCAAGTGCCACATCTGCTGTTTTTGCGCCACTGACATAGGTTCAATCAAAGCCTGATTGCCATCACGAAGATCAACCGCGCACCATTGTGGAGCGCTAGTAATAGTGTTACTTGGCCATTGGCGGTTTTCCATTTTTAAAGCGGGCATGCTTTGCTGGAAAGACTGATATTTCTTGTGATTAAAACGGTTGGTTTGAATCTGGTTCATCTGGGCACCTACAATCTATAAAATGCGTTAACTAACTGTTGAGGTAATTATAAGTGCGAAGATAGGGTGAATGATGGCAAATTGAGGCTTTAATCTATTTTTTTTGCAATAAATGTCTGATATCTTCTAAATATTAATCAATTATTGTTGAGATGGATAAATTTGAGCAGTTTAAAGCTAAATATAAGCCTAGATCGAACAGATAGACGTATTCTTGATGAGTTGCAGAAAGACGGTGCTATTTCAAATCTTGAGCTTGCTGAAAAGGTCGGGTTATCACCTTCACCTTGCTCTCGCCGCGTAAAGGCATTGCAAGAATCCGGCATTATTCAGAAAACGGTTGCCGTTCTTGATCCCAAAGCCTTGGATTTAGACTTGGTCGCTATGCTCTCGATCAGTATGGATCGTCATACTCCAGAGCGTTTTGAAAATTTTGAGACCTTAGTTGCGGGCTTTCCTGAAGTTTTAGAGTGCTACTTGATTACAGGCTCGTCTGCAGACTATTTGCTGAAAGTTATCGTGAAGGATATGGAAGGCTATCAGCAATTCTTACTCGGTAAGCTAACTAGAATTGAAGGGGTTAGTGGTGTGCACTCAAGTTTTGTAATGCGAAAGGTTGTAGATTCAACGCGCTTGCCTATGTCTTTATAAAAAGAAATTATGACTACTTTAGAAATTTTAACTCAGTTTATGTTGCCTTTGTTTTTGGCTTTTATGATGCTCGCGATGGGCTTGTCGTTAACGTTAAATGATTTCCGTCGCATTGCGCGTTACCCAAAAACAGTGATTTTGGGCATAACTTTGCAATTGGTGTTATTGCCCTTGATCGCTTGGGCTTTAATTTTTGCTATTAAGCTATTTATCCCCGTCTCTTTAGTGCTTTCTCAGTTATTGTTTTTGGGCTTAGTTATTTTGGCCGCTTGTCCTGGTGGCGCAAGCTCTAATGTTATTTCCTACTTGGCGGGAGGGGATGCTGCGTTATCAGTTTCAATGACGGCAGTGGTCAGTCTTGTTGCGCCCTTTATTATTCCAGTAAGTTTGGCATATCAATTTTTATGGTTGGGAGGAGATGTTATTACTCTTCATTTACCTTTCTTCAAAACATTAATGCAGCTATTAGTCGTCACGGCATTTCCTGTGATTTTAGGCATGCTAATTCGTCACTATTGGACTCAGGCAATCATTAAGTGGGAACCCTTTATTGCTAAAGTGACAGGTTTTGCTTTTGTCTGCTTGATTCTTGTTTTAATTATTGTGCAGTGGCCTAAATTGCTCGAAATGGGCATCTGGGTAGCCGTGTTGTGTTTGAGCTTATGTGTTACAGCTATGCTGATTGCGTATCTAATCTCTAAGGCACTGGGCTTTAACGCTAGCATCCAAAAAACTTTGGCTATCGAGGTCGGTTTTCAAAATGCTGGTACGGGGATGTTTATCGCAGCCGTATTACTAGACAGCCCAAGTCTAGCCGTCGTACCTTTGATGTATGGCTTAGTGATGAACCTCCCAGCCTTTATGCTAATAGCGTTACATAGTCAGAGGAATAAAAACTCTGTTTAATGATATAACTTTCGGAACATTTAACCGCTACCGTAATTGCTGTGAGTTGTTTTTTTATGCTTATTATTTAAATCTTAAAAGAAGGTTTTGGCAAGATGACTCATGCCTTGTTTAAACCATTGGTGTGCGGGATCGCTATTGTGGCTTTTATGCCAGAGTAATTTCATTTTTACTTGTGGATAAGTAAATGGAATTGCAAGGCACTGCAGAGTATTTGGCTGTGATTTATTGTACTGTTGAGCAATTCGTTTTGGTACGATAGCAATTAATTCACTATTGGCGACGATGTTAGGAATAGCAACAAAGCTGGAGACATTAAGTGTAATGTTTCTGTTAGGAAGGTCGTCATTCATTAACTGCTCTATCGGTGTACCACGTAATTGGCTTTGCTTATGAGTTAGGCTAGATCTTGGAATTAAGCTTACCTGGGGTAATGATTCAAATTGCTTCAGGCTAATGTTACCTTGAATCTTTTTATTATTCTGTGCGCATATTATTACGAGATCTTCTTTTGCAATGATTTCGCTGTGAATTTGATCATCATTAAAGTCAACATAATCTAATGAAAAATCTAAGCGACCATCTTTTAAAAGAATCGGAATATCTTCAAGGTGATCAGGGTGCAATTGCAACTTCATATTGGGCGCTGTATTTTGAAGCCATTGATAAAGATAGGGTGAAATTAAGTACTCTGTCGCTGCATTCATTGAAATCGAGAAAGCTTTTAGACTAGTTTTGGGTTCAAACTCAGGAGCGGTGCATCCGTCTTGTATCATGTGTAAAGCAGGCTGAATAGCCTGTTGAAGTTCATAGGCTCGTGAAGTGGGTATCAATCCACGGGCAGTCCTTATAAATAACTCATCATTAAAGCTACTGCGTAATCGCTTTAAAGCATTGCTGACAGCCGGTTGGCTCATTGCAAGTTGTTCGGCTGCCCGCGTTAAATGTTGTTCACGCATGAGGGTTTCAAATATGGGCAGCAAATTAAGGTCTAGATTACGAAGAGTCAGAGGCATAATGTAATAGTATTATTTGCTTTGTGAATAAGACTCTTTTGTATTATTGATTAGCCTTAAAATCAAGTGTTGATATGCTGGTATTCTAAATATCCAATCCACAAGTTGTATAACAATAAAATAAGAGTAAAACATATGACGATGATGAATTTAGAGGCAATGGCGAAATTCCGAGCTATGTATCGCCAAAATATCAGTCCAAACTATAGCGGTGGACTTCATATGCTTAGCGTATTATTGGTCGGATTATCCGTGATTGCTTTTTCCCTCTCGCAGCTAGCAGGTGCTTCTTTTTTTGAATGGATTGTATTTCCATTAACGATGTTGGTTGTGAACTTTGCTGAATATTACGCACATCGTTGGCTGGGTCATAAAAAGACCCGTTATGGAAAATTATTTTATAGCCGCCATACCGGTGATCATCATAGTTTCTTTTTAGAGCATGCAATGGATTATCAGGCAGTGCGTGATTGGCGGGTTGTATTATTTCCGGTGTATTTAATTTTTGCTTTTATTATTGGATTAATTTTTCCAGTAGGCTACTTACTCAGCGAAGCAGTGAGTATGAATGTCGCTTTCATATTCTCTGCCGCTGCTATTAGCGGGTATTTATTATATGAAACCATGCATTTTAGCTATCACATTCCACGTGGCCATTGGGTTGAGAAATTATTTATAATTATTCCTGGCTGGAATGCATTACGTCATTTACACGTACTTCATCATAAACGAGACAAAATGGGTGAGGCTAATTTTAATATTACGTTACCGATATTCGATTTTTTATTGGGTTCACTTTTTTGGCAAGACCCGGACATATTGAACGCTGAGCTTGAGAGTGGGCTTTGAAATGACTTAAAATAGCATCTTATATTCGACACTCTATTTTTTGGAAAGTACATTGACTATGAATTTGAATGACGCTTTGGCTATAATTGCGGGTTTTAGCAATAGCTTTAGCAAAAAGAAGACTCAGCAATTTGTGGGTACTAGTTCTGCTCTCACTGAGGGGACTAATAAAGTCTTACCAACAGAGCTAGTTGAGTATATTGATCATATTTGTCCTGAAAGCGGTTTAATAGTCAAAAGTGTTGGTCATCCTGTTGAGTTATTAAAGTCTTCAGATTTGGCTTTAAAGCCGTCGATGTTTACCGGTTTAACCGGTGAATTAGGAAAGTGGCAAGATGATTGGTTTTTGATTGCTCACGAAGGTGGCGATCCTATTATTGTAAAAACCTCAGAGTGGGGCGAAAACAGCCCTGTATACAGTGCGATGCAAGGGATGGGCTTTTGGGATTTTGCACCCATTGCAGATTCAATCGGCCAGTTTTTAATTTGTATTTGTGCTGTTCAGTATGCGTTGAATTTTCCTGGGGTTAGCGAACCACTGGATGATGATTTCAACCTAGCTCCAGCTGCTGCTAATTGGCTATTTCCGTTGTTGCGCCAGTATGCAGGTGCCCACTATGATGAGTGGGCTTCAGTTTTCGAAAACTATCAAACAAACTATCAAATGAGCTAAGCGCAGCACTTTTTGTATTTCTTACCACTGCCGCAAGAACAAGGATCGTTGCGGTTAGGGGTTTTATCCAATACCACTGTTTTTGGCTTATTCAGTACCATATCCAATTCGCCTATATTTTCTTCAGCGTCTGTATCTAACGTGATATTGGCAAATATATTGTGTTCTTTTAGTACAGCTTGAATTTCAGTTTGTCTCGCTTCACTGGTTACGGTGAGAGAGATAGGGTGCTTTTTGGAACCATGTTTAGTGCTTGGAGCGGTATTGTAGTTGTAAGTGCTGTAATCTGAAGGAAGCTCTATGCGTCCTTTGAAGAAAAATTTAGACATTATACTGGCCTGATTGAGTTACGACTGATATGAAATTAGCAGACTAAATACAAGAGCCTAAATTATAGAGGCCTATATTTTGAGAGCGCATAATACAGGGTTTATCGTGCTTTAGCAGCAACAGATAACCTAATGACAGTATAGATTTGTTCGCGTAGTGAGGTTAGATGAGTTATCCATATCGTATAACAGTGAGTAGTCCATTGGGTGATATTGTTGTCCAAGGCACTCAGACCCATATTCAGTATTTGAAGTTTGTATTACCTGAAGTTGATAAAGAAACAGATTCTCTTCAATTACCTGATTGGGATAACTCTTGCCGTAAGCAATTGGATCAGTACTTCTTAGGTGAGCACTTATTAAAAAAGGGTTTCGAATTTAGTCTACCAATTGATCCGCAAGGCACTGAATTTCAGCAACGAGTTTGGCAGGCCTTAGGTGATGTAAAGCATGGTGTTTTCGCAAGCTATCAACAGCTGGCACTTAACATAGGTAACTCGAATTCAGTTAGAGCAGTTGCGAGTGCGAATGCTCGAAACCCTATTTGGTTGATTATTCCTTGTCATCGAATAATTGGCCGTGATAATACGTTACGTGGCTATGCTGGTGGTATAGAGCGTAAGGCCAAATTACTGCAGTTAGAAAATCATCAATTAGATTTAACTCGTTCTGTGATGATTAATGAAAAAACCAAAATTTTGAGTTAAGTTTTTGTCTTACATATAAAATAAAATACAAAATCGCACGTTTAAAATGGCACGTATAAAATGGAACATGCACATTTAATATGAAAACGAAGTCTTTTCGAATTGATCGTTACATTAGTAAAGAGCTGAAAATTAACCGACGTGACATTAAGTTAATGCTCGCTCAGGGACGCATTGTTATTAATGGTGAAACGATTCGGGAAGTGAGTTCGATTGTTGAAGAGTTTGATTGCGTAGAGTGTGATGGGGAAATTCTGCAAAATAAAAAGCCACTGTATATTATGTTAAATAAGCCTATTGGCGTTGTAAGTGCAACAAAGGATGATCTGCATAAAACTGTGATCAGTTTATTGGAAGGTTACTCTGTCAGTGAACTCGATAGTTTGCACATTGTAGGGCGGTTAGATTTAAACACTTCAGGCTTGCTGTTATTAACGAATGATAGTTACTGGTCGAGAAAGTTGATGGCTCCGGAAGAAAA
>CESF01071807.1_pt1 | contig 12659 bp, 11 predicted proteins | sample 356331 | NCBI WGS metagenome assembly CESF01 (sample SAMEA2621779, study PRJEB7988) | marine metagenome | biome: marine biome (ENVO:00000447); feature: surface water layer (ENVO:00002042); material: "saline water (ENVO:00002010), including plankton (ENVO:xxxxxxxx)" | depth 5 m
ACGGGACAGCAACCTTGATCGCAATGATCAGCTCAGCTAATCGTTCCAGCAGGTGACTGATTCCTAAGGGCTTGCTGCGAGCCAACCACAAGCCATCTCCATCGACGCAGCAGGCATCGAAGGCCTCAAATGAGGTGATCAAGCGATGCGCGCTGTTGAGCGAGCCGCCAACCGGCATCGAAAAGCAGGACCGGTTTTAGCCGCAAGCGATTCAAAGCCATCAAAATTGGCTTGAGTAACTAAACACTCGAGCAACCAATAAATCGATTGCAATCAGCACCAGATCACGATGGAGATTGTTCAACTATCTGATCAATTAGCCATTTTGATTCCATATTTCAACATGGAAGGTCTTGCAATCTCACTTAATAGCATCATTATATGCTTTCATTTTTTCAGAGTAGGAGACAAACACAGCTCTTCAACTTTGACCTGAAGATTCCGTGGCATACGCGTAGGCTTCATCCCAATTCATGCGCTGCTTGTAAGCATCACAGCGATGCTCTGTATGCTCTTCTGCCCACACTGAGTAAGCATGCTTGGAGTAATCAGCACCTCCTCCACCTCCTCCATGACCAAACAGAAGGGGGAGCAATGCAACCGGAAACAACAAAGGCATTTGCAAAACTTTTAAAAACTTGAATCGCCAACCAGACTGAGACTAGAGGTCGATCAATCGTTTTTTTGATACGAAGAGAGATCTGAATCATTGGCTCCTAATGGTTAGCGACTGGCGTCGAAACGACCACAGCGCTCCACCCCAAACAACCTGCTTATTGCGTAAGCAAGCAAATCACCTTGAAGCCAGTGAAAGCAGCGATCTCTACAACCAATGAATCGTGCCTCCAGGAACTGGCCAAACAGGATGCCGCACCTGAAACAACCACGTCAGTGCTTATGCAAACTGAGCAACCTGAAGATCGAGAAGTGCCACCTCAGCGCTCAGACCGGGACCGAACGCCAGTGCAAGACAAGGGCCCGCAACAGATCGCTGACGCAGGCGTTCGAGAATGAACAAGATCGTCGCCGAAGACATGTTGCCGTGATCCTGGAGAACAGCTCTAGATTCCTCCAGATGCGTCATATCCAGCGCTAACGCCTCAGCGCAGGTCGAGAGAATCTTCGGACCGCCTGGGTGCACGGCCCAACTGCCTATCGCCGAGAGATCAACGGCCCGATCCTGAAGCCAATTCTCTAACCAGGGAAGCAGTGCGGAACCCACCGTTTCCGGCACCAGCGGCGACAGTCCCATGGAAAAACCATGATCACCTATCTCCCAGTGCATGAGATCAGCACTGTGGGGAATCACAATCGAACCGCTGCTCTGCAGTACCAGGTCCCGACCAGACGATGGCGGCGTAGCGGAGCCGACAACGGCTGCTGCTCCATCGGCGAACAACGCATTGGCCACGACTCGTTCGGGATGCCAGCCGTACGACATATGCAGGCTGCACAGCTCCACGGCGCAGAGCAAAACCACAGCGTTGGGGTCCATCTCGGCAAAGGCATGGGCGACACGTAAGCCGTTGAGCGCTCCATGGCAGCCCATGAATCCAACATGCGTTCGTTGCACTGCTGCGGAAAGTCCGAGCTTGTCGATCAGGAACAAATCGACCCCAGGCGATTGAAAGCCCGTGCAGCTGACAGTGACAAGGTGGGTGATCGTCGATGCCGGCAAGCCGGAGTCATTCATTGCCTGACGGGCCGCCTCCAGGGCAAGCCTGCCGGCGTGCTCCGCAAAGGCCTGCATCCGCTCTGCCGTGCCAGGACTCTCCGTGCCGTAAAAACTCAGACGCTTCCGATTCACGCCTCCATCGGCTTCATTTGTAAGCAGCACACTGCCGCGGTTGAGCACCTTGGTCTTTTGATAAATCCGAGCCATCAACCTGGCCTGATCTGGACTTTCGACATTGATCCGACGCGCAACCTCCAGCGCTTCCTCCTGACTCAACCTCTGAGTGGGCACTGCAGTACCGATGCCATGGAGTGTCAGTGACATGGATCAGAGAAAGCTGTGTTGGGAGCAACCCGATTGAGGCCACTGATGACACGCTCGGGGATTGCGGGCCAGTGGTATCCCAACCTGAACACGGCGGCGGTAGCGAGCGGTTGCCGCAATAACGTCGATAAGAGACGACAGAGACGCTGACGACTCACCGTCAGATCGGACAGCTTCTTTTGCCAGCGCAGCTCAAGATCAGCGGTCCATGCTCCCTGGGCCTCCTCCACAAAAGGGGCCACCGCCGCACCTGCAGCAAGAGCCCAGGCCATGCCCTCACCGGTGAAAGGTTCCACATAACCGGAAGCATCACCGAGCAGCAGAAAGCGCTCACCTGCAAACACTCCAGCACGACGTGTTAGGGAAGGAGTCAATTGCCAGCGTGATGATTCCAGAGCTCGAGGAATAGCGAACCCGGCCTGGCGTAGAACCTGATCAGCCGCACGAGACACTCCACCTGCAGACCTCAACGCAGAGGGGTCGAAAGCAGCTGCCAGATTGAGAGCACCATCCTCACGGCGCACTAAGCCGACATAACCACGCCGAGCGATAGCCATATGAATAGTCCCGCTGGCGTAAGCGATTTCGTCGTCATTAATCAGGCAACCTGCTCCAATCCTTGATTCGGGAGCGATCCAGGTCTTGTTCTGGTCGCTTGATGCCAAGACCTGATGTTGCAAACCAGCTGCGACAAGGACAATACGGGCCCGAACCCTCTCAGCGGATGCACCACCAGAAGGACGCAATCGCACCACTCGTGCATCGGCGAAAGTCTCCTCAACAGCGGCAGCGGTCTGGAACCTCACTGTGGCTCCTGCCGCCTCAGCCGCATCGACCAACGCTTGATCAAAACGCTCGCGTGAGAGTGCCCAGCCTCCTGGCAACCCCGCATTAAGTGTCCTGGAGTTCCAGCCGAGACGGACTTGATCAAGAGGAACACCTCCCTGATCACGAATCAGGTCCGGTAACCCCAACTCAGCCAAGGCAGCCAAAGCATTGGCATTGAAGCAACAACCACAAACCTTCCAGCGTGGAAAAGAGCGCTTTTCAACGAGCAGGACAGTCAAACCTCGACGCGCACAGGCGAGGGCGGCCAGTCCACCAGCAACTCCAGCTCCAATCACCACGACATCCCAACTGTTTCGCATCTCAGTTGGGTCTCCAGCAAAGCCGATATCTCTCAGGCCAGTTGCGCTCCAGCACGGGATTGTGCAAACCAGCCTGGGCAGCGAGTTCGAGGATCTCCGAGGGAGTGAATGCCGCTTGAACTGAGAGTGGTCCGTCGTAATGCACCACCCAAGAACGGCTCAACAACCGGGTTCCAGCCCAAGCAAGTGCATACCCCAGACGGCTGCGGATCAGATCATCCACCAGCACAAGACGACGCGCCCTTGCAGCCATCACGGACAGCAGTCGCACCACCTCCGGAGGATCGAGGTGGTGAACGAACAGAGTGCAATAGACCACATCAAACGTTCTGTCTTCAGGTGGATTCAGTGCATCAGCAACAAACAATTCGACATTGCTGTTCTGCCTGGCGACATTGCGACGGGCGATGCGAATCGCCTCTGGGTTGAGGTCACAGGCGTGAACCGTCATCTTTAGCTGACGTCGTTGAGCCTGTGCTGCCAGCTCGATGGCGGTGTCAGCTCCTCCACAGGCCAGCTCCAGCACACTTAAAGACTCTGCAGGAGACTCCAGCGCCAGAGCCTCCAGATGCCGAAACAAGCCTGGAACGCAACGGCTGATGGCATTGATGCGACGTAAACCCCGAAGCGCCCGGTCATGTTCAGCTGGGTCCAATCCAGGTTGGTCCATCACCTCCGGCTTGCGATCTCGCAACATCGGGGCCTGGCCTGGAACCATGGGCCTGAACCAACAATTGATCAAAGCTAGGCGCCAGGCGACACCAACTGCTGCGCGCTGGTCTAATTCGAACGCATAGATCCCGTTTGTGCGCGATGGTCTTCGCTGTGAGAAGCGAGGCAAAAAAACGAGCTATCAGAACAACGAAAGTCTCTCGCTCACAACATGACAGGCTCCGTTGGAAATCTTGCCTGGAAAGCCGACACCGACCGCCCGAACATTGTTTTGATGTTGGCCGACAACATCGGCTTCGGAGACCTCGGCTGCTACGGCAGCGGCGGAGACCTCCGCGGTATGCCAACACCGCATCTCGATGATCTGGCGGAAAAGAGCCTGATGTTGACCCAGTTCTTCGTTGAGCCCGGCTGTACCCCGTCTCGGGCTGGATTGATGACCGGTCGATACAGCGTTCGGTCGGGACTCAACAGCATCATCGTCGCTGGAACACCCAGCACCCTGCAGGAAGGGGAGTTGACACTCGCGGAAATCTGCAAGGAGAACGGCTACTCCACAGGGATGGTTGGCAAATGGCATCTGGGTGAAGATGCGCAGAGCATTCCCACAAAGCAGGGATTCGATTCGTACCGCGTCGGCATTCTGGAAACGACAGACGCCACCCTCTATCCCCAGACCATGCGTCGCTCAGGGATGAGCGAAGAGCAGATCGAAGCAGCACAATCCCACATTTGGGAGTCGAATGATGACGGCAGTCTGCGCCGTGTTCGCCCTTATGACCTCGAGTATCGCCGTCACGTCGAAAGTGACATCGCCGATGCGGCAACGTCGTTTATCAAAGAGAAGTCTGCTGACGACGATCCTTTCTTTCTCTATGTCGGATGGTCCCACGTGCACTACCCGGAGGGAGCCCACAGCGATTTCGAGAATCGATCGTCATCCGGTCCCTACGGCGACATGCTCATGGAACACGACCACCGTGTAGGACAGGTTGTGGCCGCTGTTGAGGCGGCAGGAGTCCGAGATAACACGATCATCATCTACCTCTCCGACAACGGTCCGGTTCAGAACCAGGTGATCAGCACCGACTTCAAAGGCAGCTCGCCAGGACCCTTCCGGGGCGAAGTTGGCGACGTACTCGAGGGGTCCCTGCGTGTACCGGGAATGGTGTCATGGCCAGGCAATATTCCGGCGCGCAAGAGCAATGAAATGGTGTCAATTCACGATTTTGTGCCGACCATCGCAGGGATGCTGGGCTCCAAACTGCCGGACGATCGTGCTTACGATGGAGTTAATCAATGGACGTTCTTCGTTGGTGAAAGCGAGCAGTCGAATCGCGATCATCTGATCAGTTTCATCGGTGGTGAGATTGCAGCTGTGCGCTGGAAACAATGGCGTCTTTATCCCAAACAAGTGATCCAGTCGCAGACCAATCCCTCATCGCTCGGAGTCTGCGCCTATCGAGTTGAAGGAATGGGATACCCGTCAATCTTCCATATCGAGCGTGATCCCAGGGAGGAATTCAACGTGGTCGGAACATGTGCCTGGGTCTTGGGTCCATACATGAAAATCGTCGGCAATTATCTAACCTCCATTAAGGAGCATCCCAATCCTCCAACCTTCAGCATGACGTCGTTTCCGCAATGACGAAGCCGAGTGAATTGCAGTTGAACCCAATCGCGACGCAAGACCTTATTCACATTCGCGGTGGATCTCTACTGATGGGATCCGGCGCGTTTTACATCGAAGAATCACCAACAGCTGTGGTGGAGATCGACGATGTTCTGATCCAGTCGAAGCTGGTCACCAACGCGCAGTTCAGCCATTTCATAGCTGAAAGCGGTTATGTCACAACAGCAGAAAGCAACGACCGCCTGGGATCCGTCGTATTCGTTGGGACGACTGGACCCGTCGCTCTAGATGACTGGCGAAAATGGTGGGCTTGGGTTCCTGGCGCGAACTGGCTTCACCCCCAAGGGCCTGAATCGAACCTGGATGAGCAGATGCATCATCCCGTTGTGCATGTGTCCCTACACGACGCTCGGGCCTATGCGGACTGGGCCGGTCTGGCCCTCCCGCAGGAACCGGAATGGGAGTGGTGTGCTCGTGGGGGCCTTGAAGGAGCCACCTACACCTGGGGGGAGGAGCCCAATCAAGGTGAAACTCTCTTCGCCAACACCTGGCAGGGCGACTTTCCATTTGACAATCGTGGGGCCCATGGATGGAAAGGCACGTCACCAGTCGGAGCCTTTCCGGCCAATGGCTACGGCCTTTTCGACATGGCAGGAAACGTCTGGGAGTGGACGGAAAGTGCGTGGCAGGACATTCCTAGTGCACATTCCTGTTGCTCAGGATCAGCAGCCGGTGGTGACCTGAAAATCATCAAGGGCGGCTCGCACCTATGTTCCCCTCAGTACTGCCTCCGCTTCCGTCCAGCTGCCAGATCTCCTCAGGAATCCAGCGAAAGCACGAGTCACATCGGCTTCCGCTGCATCTCGCGGCACAGGCCAAAGTGATCACGTTGCTGACTGCTCAGATCTCCCAGATCAGAGCCTTCTCACTGGCCACGTTGAGAATGTTGCTGCGTGCCTTCGCCTGCAGCTCGGCCGGGTACCAGACACCTGCGGGGATGGTCTGCTCTGCGGACGAGAGTCCTGAACGCCCCCGCAACAGCTCCAATGCGAATGCCGCTGTGGCCTGACCCACACAATCTTCGAGATCCGCATGCACACAGCGCAGGGTGACCTGAGCAGGCATTCCTGAGCTGGCATCACCCTTCCTGAAAGCATCAACACGGATGGCATTGGTGGCTCCGACAAGCTTGTCGACCACCCTGATGAAGGGCATCGAAAACAACGCCAGGCCCTGCATCGCTGAGCGATTGAACAGCCAATCGCTCGGCAGCAGTTTCATGGCCGCGAACAAACTGTTCCAGACACCCGGCGCAGTGCCGAAACGCGAAGCGCAATTAGCAACAGCCAATGCTTCAACAGTGGTCGGCACATCGGGGTTGTCGAGCAGGAAGCAGGCGTGCCTGCCCACACCTGAACCAAAGTCAACGACCCGACGCTCAGTCCAGGGCTCTTTGAGCGTGAGACTGCCATCCAAATAGGTCAACACTTTGGTGGCCAGAAGCAGAAAGGTGGCACTCACGATGGTGGGCCCGGCACCACCGGTTCCGGCTGTGAAAAAGCTCAGCTCGATGCGTTCACAGCTCTCTGGACCTCCAAGCTGTTGTGCTGCCTCGATAGCCATCAGTGCGCTGACTCCGGGCCAGATGCCACAGGAGACCACCGCAGGGATCCCAGCAGCGGCAGCTTCACTCGAGAGCTCCTTGGCATGGCGACTGAGGGCAAATTCATCGCAAACATCGCAATACGGAACCCCTGCTGCGATGCAAGCCCTGAGTAGATCAGGTTGCGTACAACCCTGGAACGGTCCGGCCGTATGCACAACCAGCTTGACGCCACGGACGACGGCGACGAGCGAGTCGAAACCAGTCTCGAGATCCACTGACCTAAAAACGAGCTTCGGGAGGGCGAGACGATTCTGTACGGCCTCAAAATGGGCCCTGCTGCGACCGCCGATGGCAAGCCTGAGTGGCGCACTCGCGTTGCGACGGAGAGAGAGCTGATGGAGCCAACGCACTGTTGAGGCACCAACGCGCCCATTGCCACCGATCACGAGCACATCAATCGTCATTGACGACACCATCACAGCTGGCTGCCGAGCAAGACAAGCCACTAATGAATGAGCGGCATCCTTGGTGCGGCATCCTTGGCCCGCCATGGTTGCTGGACATGCCTCTAGATCGTTCAATCGATTGCATCAGCAAGCAGTCTTGAGCCAAAACGTGCATAAAGAGCAGGGATCATCACAAGCGTGAGCAGCGTTGAGGTGATCAGACCACCCAGCACAACAATTGCAAGCGGCTGCAGAATCTCGTTGCCGGCACCGAAGGCCAGAGCCAAAGGCAACATCCCTAGCGATGAGGTGAGGGCGGTCATCAGGATCGCGTTGAGACGCTCGATGGTGCCGGCCCGGATCAATTCCTTCAAACTCTCTCCCCTCTGATGACGTCGGTTGTAGTTATCAACCAGCAAAAGGCCATTACGGACTGCCACGCCAAATAGAGTGATGAATCCGATCAGCGATGCCACAGAGAGCACGCTGCCACTGAGCAGTACGGCAACAAGGCCTCCAACCAGCGCAAGCGGCAGATTGAGCAGGATGGCAACCGTCGCCGGCAGAGACCGGACAGCCACCACCATCACTGCAGCGATGACAACAGCGGCCAGCAAGCTGTAGAGCACCAGAGAACGGCTGGCACGCTGTTCAGACTCAAACTGACCCCCGTAGCGCAGGGTATAGCCAGAGGGCAGTTTCACCGACTGCTCTACGCGGCGGCGGATGTCATTGACCACCGGCCCTAGCGGGCGACCGGCGACATTGGCTGAGACGACGATCCGCCTGGAGACATCTTCGCGATTGACCTCGTAGGGACCCGACGTCTGTTCGAAGGTCACGAAATCACCGAGTGGCTTCAATGCCCCAGATGCCGTTCGGATCGGCAGCTCCTGCAACGCCTGCAGGTCGCCCTGCTGCTCAGTGGGAAGGGTGACGACCAGAGGAACCTGAGCGCCGGAGGATGTCGTATTGCCAACGGCCGTTCCATGCAGGGCCACCTCAGTTGCCCGTGCCAGTGCTGCGACGCGGACTCCCTCACGCAGTGCCGCCTCGCGATCGATCTGAAGTTGGATCTGAGGTACCGGTAACTGTGGCTCCAGCTGCAGATCGACCACTCCGGAGACCTCGGCAACAGCATCGCGAACCTGCCCGCCGAGATCGCTCAGCTCCTGCAGATCAGGACCGGCGATTTTGATCGCGATAGCACTGCGTACCCCTGACAGCACCTCATCCATCCGATGGGAGATGAATCCACCCACATTGGGGGCCACACCAGGCAGGCCAACAAAAGCTTCACGGATGCGCGCGATCGCAGCAGGACGATCCCTCATCGCCTGATCACTCAGCTCAAGATCCACGTGGGCAATGTTCACTCCAGCACCATCGGCATCGCCTGGTGCACGACCAGCTCTCACCTGCACCCACTCCACATCGTCGCTGGACTGGAGCTGTTTGGAGAGAAGTCGACCGGCACGGCTGGTCATCTCTAGAGAAACACCGGGGTAAAGCACCATGGAGTTCACCAGTGACTGCTCCCGGAATTCAGGCAGGAAAACTCGGCCGAGACTGGGAAGAATCAACAAGGTGGCAATCACCACAGACACCGCCAGCACCAAAACCCGACGTGGGGATCGCAGGACAAGCTCAAGCAGCGGTTTGTAAACACGTTGAACACTGGATTCCACCCATGACGCACCTGCAGGCAGAGGAGCACGACTCAGTAGCAAGGCGCAAAGGGCCGGTGACAAGGTGAGCGCAACAGCTGTTGAGGCAACAATCGACAGCACATAGGCGATTCCCATCGGCATGAAAATGCGCCCCTCCACACCACTGAGGGTGAAGATCGGTGCGAACACCACAACGATGATCAAAGTGGAGAACAGCACGGGTTTTCGCACTTCCACCGAGGTGTTGAACACCACCTCAAGCGGATTCAACGGCTGGGCCTGAAGTCGATTGCGACGCAGCCCCCGATAACAGTTCTCCATATCGACGATGGCATCGTCGACAACGGAACCAATTGCCACCACCAGACCACCGAGAGTCATCGTGTTGAGGTGAAGGCCGAACCCACGCATCAATAACAGCCCAACGAGCAGGGAGAGTGGAATGGCGCTGAGAGCGATCAAGGCTGTACGCCAGTTCATCAAAAACAGCAGAAGCACTACGGCAACAATCAACACTCCAAGCAGGAGCGATTCACTGACATTGCGGATGGCAATCTCGATAAACTTCGACTGACGGAAGGTCTGAGTGACCGAGACATCTGCAGGAAGCGACGACTGAAGACGGCGCATGGTGTCTTCAACAGCGCGTGTCAGCTGAGGCGTATCCACATCAGGCTGTTTGTTGATCATCAGCACAACAGCCGGTTGTCCGTTGAGGCTGGCCTCGCCACGACGCAGCGCTGCTCCGGATCTCACCTCTGCAACCAATCCCAGGGGAATGGCACGGCCATCACCCGCACGCACCACGGAACGCGTGATGTCATCGGCATTAGTGATGGCATGGTCGCTGAGGATGAGACGTTCCTGACCACCAGAAATCTGCACCCCACCGCGACCATTGAACTGAGCATTACCAGCGGCTTCAAGCAGCTCATTCAAGGCGACATCCTGATCCTGCAGAGCCTTGAGATCAAGCTGCAACTCGGTCTGAGGACTGTCCCCCCCATAGATCGTGACCTGCGCCACTCCAGCAATGGCAAGCAGTGAGTGTTCATAGGTGCGCTGCACGATGCTGCGCAGTTGCAAGGTCTGCTCGAGCGAAGCGTTCTCCGGAAGCGTGAATGCGTATTGAAGAATCGTTCCCAGAGGTGAAAGCAACGGCGAAATTGCCGGAGCCTCCGCCGATTCGGGAAGCTGCATCCGAACTCGCTGCAAACGTTCCGACACCGCCAGCCGGGCACGCTCCAAGCTGGCCGAATCATCAAACACCACCTGCACCATCGACAGACCAGGTTTGGACGCGGATCGAACCAGATCAACCCCTCTCAAACCGTTCACAGCCGCCTCGATCGGCTCACTGATCTGACGCTCGACCTGTTCAGGTGCCAAACCGGGTGCGACGGTCTGAATTTCGACCTGAGGCGGTGCAAAGGGCGGGAACACATCCAGTGGCATCTGCAGAACATTGATCACGCCAAGGAGGCTGATCAGCAAGGAGCTGATCAGAACTAGCCATCTGCGGGCGATTGACCAGCGCAGAATGTCATTCAGCAGATTGTTGAACATCGATGAACTCTTGAATCGCCAAACGACAAAAAGAAGCTGAGCAGGTTCAACGTTTGTTCTTCTGCGATTCGGCGAAGATCGACAAAGCACCGGAGACGACAATCTGCTCGTCTGCCGTTACACCCTTGAGAACCACCGTGCGATCAACAGAAACGGAACCGAGTTTGATGACAACCGGGTCGTAGGTGGTTCCACTGAAAACGAAGACATAGGGCTCTCCATTCGCCTTGACAATGGCAACGTTCGGCACACTCAACTGACCGTTGGCCTCGACCTTGGGCTTTTCAGAGACGATTCCGAGTAACTGATCGCGGTTGGGGTTGGCCTGCACCTGGCCCACGGCACCGGTCTGGACAAATTCATCGCCATGACCGGCGTGAGCCAACACTGGAGCCGTAGAGAAACCGCTGATACCGGCCAGGGCTGCCATACACATCAAAGCGAGAGCCTGCATGCAAAATCCGTCGTTGTCTTCATTGTGGTGAGAATGATTATCAGCCGCCACTGTTGTGACATCACACAGACAAGCCCGCTGCGACAAAAAGCCTCAAAGCAGCTTCAACAATGCCCAGTCCATGCTCAGCTCAGGCAAGATTGGCTCAGTCCAAGCCGACTGCACTCGGCGAGAGGGTCTGAACCTCAATCTGAATCATGGCTTTTTCAGCGTTGGCGATTGCCTGGACGACGGCAGTTGTCATCTCTGGGGTTGGCATCTCTGACTTCGTGATGCCTGGCTCTGCACGAGCCCACAGCAAAGGCCTCTACGCAACAGAAGCCGAAGCACGCCAACGTGCTGAACAGATCGGCTGCAACGCTGTGCATGAAAACAACGGTCGCTGGATGCCCTGCGCAAATGAGCGTGAACTGCATCAACAGCTGCGCAAGCAATGAAGCGCGGCCTTAGTTCACAACGGAAAGCGCGGCGCATTCACCGCTGGCTCGTTCCGATCGCAGCAGCACCATTGCTCATCACAGCGATCAGTGGCTCGCTATACAGCGTTTTACTGGAACAGGGTATCGATGCATTCTGGTTACTTAAGGTCCACACCGGCAGGTTCGGCATGCTGAACATGCAGTCGTTTTATCCAGCGCTACTGGGAGTGCTCACCATTGTGATCACAGCATCAGGAGTCACGCTGCTGATCAAGCCTCGCAACTAACAATCCATTACAGCAATTACTGATCCGTTCAGTGCAAATCTGCCGATCTGATAGTTGGGACAGAGCCTCCAGAATTGCTAAGCCGTAAACAAACAAACGATCAACATCCACCAATGCGTCGATTCGCTTACAACTGCGCCGCGATCGGGCTAATTGCAGGCATCAGCGTTGCAGGTCTGCCAGCGGGAGCACAGACACCCACTTACTGCGAACCGGATATTGGCTCACCAGCGAATCTCAAAACAATTAAGCATGGGCTGCTCGAGGGTTATCTGGCATCCGATGCCGTACCCAACTCCCTAAGGCTGCTTCCCCCACATCCCAAACAGGGGTCTCTGGCCTACGACCTTGATGTTGCCAATGCTGAATCAACCTTCCCACTTCAAGGCACACCACGCTGGGAAGTCGCGGCGATCGATGCCAATCTGCATTTTCCTGAGGCTGCAGCGATCTATTCATGCGCTGTTGGGGTTCCGATCACCAAGGACGGGACTCCAAGGCTCTACACCCTGCTGCAGCGCACACTGACCGATGCCGGTCTGGCGACTTACAAGGCCAAAAACAACTACAAACGCCCAAGGCCGTTCATGGTTAATGGCAAACCAATCTGCACTCCGGATGATGAGACTGCGCTCAGAGGCGATGGCTCCTATCCCTCCGGCCACACCGCAGCTGGATGGGCATGGGCCCTGGTCCTCAGCGAGATCGCACCAGAACGGCGCGATGCAATCCTGGCAAGAGGAATCGAGTATGGAAAGA
>CESF01312488.1_pt1 | contig 12617 bp, 7 predicted proteins | sample 356331 | NCBI WGS metagenome assembly CESF01 (sample SAMEA2621779, study PRJEB7988) | marine metagenome | biome: marine biome (ENVO:00000447); feature: surface water layer (ENVO:00002042); material: "saline water (ENVO:00002010), including plankton (ENVO:xxxxxxxx)" | depth 5 m
ATAGTCTATGGTTTTTAAACAATCCATACCATTAGGCATTTGGACAAGCCATTTTACACGTCCATACACATCATAACTATACCAAGTGGCATTGGTACTAGGTTTCAAAGTATAGGTTTTAGAAACATTACCAGATAAAAAAGTTTGTTGGTAAGCTTTTTGAGGTAATCCACAATCAGCAAGTCTATCTTGCAGTTCTTGATCAGGAACATCATATTCCGTAAAATGTTGCTCGTAGCAATTATTATCGTTTAACCCGTCTAATTCATCTATGATTCCTTCAAAAGGATTAGTAGGAGGTGCTTCAAGAACTTCATCTAGTAAGATATAAGATACACCATCTTCGGTATTCTTGAAAAGTGCTTTTGCAACTAAGGTTTGTGAATTGTTATTTGCGGAAGAATAAAATATATTTCCATTTAGTTTGTATTGTATTTCCGAAGAAGTACGATGAACACTATATTGCCCAGAAGGATCAAATGCTCCAAAATTTCTCGTCACCTCAACAGGATTTCCAGTTGTTATATCAATTACTGTTTCTGTAACTAACTGCCCATCTTCCATTATGTATGTATGGTAAGTCACTGCTCCGGTAGTCTGATTAATCTTTGCAACTAAATTAATACCATAAGCCATTGGAAATATATCATCAACAACGAAATCAGAGTCTTTATTACTTTCCACAAGACCAACAATTATATTATAAAAGTCGTAAGATCTTTGTAAGTCTCTACCGTTAGAGACTGTTCTGTTTTCATCAGTACTAACATTAGTACTGGTCTCATCACCACTAATTCCTGTATCATCTGGATTTGTTATTATAACACCACCTCCATCACCTGGCCCACTACCATCATCAGTTATATCGGGTATCATAGAATCAGAATAGTTTGGCCTAAACCTTAAAAAACCTTGACCAACAATCACTTCATTGGAAGCTAAACTACTTTGCCAAGAAGTGCTTTCTGATGCATTGTTTTTGTACCCGTAACCAAATATTCCCCAAAACCCACCTAACTCTATATTTTGGTTATGAATAGGCGTTATAGGACCTGAAATTTCAACTTCTTGTGGATCGTATGGAGTAGTACCATCTTCTGCTAATATAATGTTTGGTATAAAAATATCACCACCTCTATAAACACCACTTTCCACTGGTCTTCCTAATCGATCATAGTTTGTATAAGAGAACTCTTCGTTAAACTGTTGGTTGGTGTTTTGAGAAAAACGTATTTGACCATCTTTTCTATATGCAAAACGTGCCTCTCCTTCATCAATATTGTTTGTAGATAATAGTTGACCTAACGAATTATATTTAAACTCACTATTAAAATCCTTCCCGTTTGGTTGCGTGGACTTCAATAGACGACCAGCTTTGTCATAATAATTTAAACTATAATCATAATAATTTTGACAATGGTCAACAAAATAGTCTTTGTTTTCTAAATCAAAATATCCAGGTCTTTCATTAATACCAAACGAATAGTGTACTGGTAAGGCACCAAGATTGACATAAATACCGTATCGTAATTCAACTCTAAAAAATCCTTCATAAGGCAAGTTATGTGTACCAGGAGTTACTTCCATAACAACCTCTTCGGTAATCAAATCGTAGATACGATAATAAATACCTTCAGGTAAGTTAGGATTTGTAGAAACCTCCCTTGCATATAATAATTCACCTACTTCTTGTGTTTTCTGCTGTTCACTTTTACTAGAATTCTCAGGATTTGATTCATAAACCGCCATACGATTTTGGTTGAAACAATCTTGAGTGTCTTCATCAGGGATTGCTATAATTTCATCACTGATAGTGAGATCATCACAATCAGAATTATTTCCACCATTATTGCCTCCAGTTGTACTTCCTGAATTTGTCGTTACACTAAATAGCCTAATGGATGTTGTACATCCTTTTGAAACATGTATATCTACCCATCCCTGTTCCCCTATAGAGATTTCATTGTTTTTTACGTTTGTTATGGTTCCTGTTTCTTCATTACCGCTTCTGGCAGCAGCAAGTACCTTACCATCACTATCAGAGAAGACAACCGTTTCTATACCATGCACATCACGATTTACTGTTTTAACAACTCTCCAATCTCTATAAGCAATATCATTAAATGCTGATACATAACTCAATTCTTCACTAGCCTTCATTGTAAAACTATAACTTTGAAGCCACTCACCATTTACCTTATTACCACCTAGTACTTTTTTTACTCCGCCAGGATTAAGTCTACTAAAAATAGTTCTTGAAAACGGATATTGGGTAATATCTTGATAATCGTTATCGTTGTTAGTACTGTAATAATATCCTAGCGTATTTTCATAAAGACTAGAAACAGGGGCTGGTTCATCTTCATCTGCTTCGAAATGAAATGAGGTGTAAGGTGTATCTATGCCTGAGAAATTAGCAAAAACAAAATTTGGATTATAACCAAAATTATTTCCATGCGGCGCACTTAAAGTTTGAAAAACTGGGCGTCCTTGAGAATCATACAGAATTTGGGAGTTCCATACTTTATTTGTGAGAATATCCCAAGATTGATTCTGTGTTGCTTTACCTAATTGATTATAAAAACCAACACTCTTTCCAATTGTTTTACCAGTGTAATCATAATTTATAGAACTTATCCAATTCTTATCGTCTTGTGGTATTGGTGGTTGCTCCTGAGCTTTTATAGTTTGCAGTCCTAAAGCAAATAAAACACTTAATATAACTAATATTCTATTTTTCATGACCTTGAGTATTAACGTTTGTTTATATTATATGTGTTTATTATTTTCCCATTTGCATCCTTCTCTACAACATTTCCACTTTCAGCATATTGATAATGCTCTTCAGTAGTTGAGATTATTTTTGAAGGATTACTTACAGTAGTACAATCTAAATAAATATCCATTGGGTTAGACTGGTAAAAATCACCTGTTTCATTGTCTAAAACTCGATATTGAATAGTTTGGTAATTACTATAGCCAGATTTACAGTAATTATTAATTATATAATAGGAATCACCACAGAATGTGTTTTTATCTCCTGTAACAGGCAAATAAGAAGACCAACTATTTGTTACGTGATTAAATGTCCTATAGGTATAACTATAATTATCATGCATAGGCTTAATTACATAAGGTCTCAAACTATACATATTTTCTTCGCTACAACTATTATAATTTGTAGATATTTCAACATCTGCCCACTTATCTGTTGAAAGATGGAGTTTACACCCTCCCTCAACAATTTCTTCTTTAACAATGATTGGTTTCCCATCAACATTTGGAATCATCGCTTCAACTTGCCAAACTTTATCATACGCCCCTTTTTCTGACTCACAAGGTTTAATAGTAAATGGAACTTGTTGTAGAATATCACCATCTATAAAATCTGAAAAAGTCTTAGATTCATAATCTATTAACCAACGCCATTTTATTGATGGTAACCCCATCGATTGTAAATCTTGGTTTTCGTCAATACAAGGGTGATTAATGGTAAATGTTTGCATCAAACTACTTTCTTTAACTTGTTCAATTGTTGCTGAAAGCATAGTTCTATAATCAAACGGACAAGGCTCATCAGTGATAGTTTCGTTATCACTACCATTTGGCGGTAAATCTTGACCATTATCATTACAGCACTTGCAGTCTTCTTGGTCTGGCCAATTTGCAATAACATCAGAGCCGTCTTTGTAGTTATAACGATACTTATTTAATAACTTAAATCCACCATTAACTAAATCACTTCCCTTTGAGTTTGGATTTTCAATTTCTTGATAGGTTTTGTAAAGACGTCCAGCTTTATCATAGACAAATTTCGTCGCCATATTATTAGCACCTAATACATATGTTAATTCATCAGTATCTTGATCATATACATAGCTATTCATAGAGCTATATACTGGATGAATTCTAAAGTCATCTACATAAACAGATGTATTACTTGTAGTATTGACAACACCATACTCTTGGTTGGTATTATTCTCTGGGATATCAAAATAATGGTTTAACTGCACCCAATCACAGGCAAAAACCGTTTCACCGTTAAACGATTCTGTACTAGAACCTTTTTTAAATTTAAGGTATCCATAATTAGAAATACTTGCCCAAACAGAAAGCTTATATTTCCCACTACTCATTTGACCATGGTTTAAGTCTACAGCAACAGCATTATTAACATTCAATTTAGCCGAGTACTTTCCTGTATGTGCCATCTCATTGCTTCGGTAAGATGCACCAATAATTTCGGGATCAAGGTAGTTACCTCCTTCTAAATATTCCATACCAGAGTAATGCATTTCATCTAACGAAGCATTACCACTGGCTATAACCTTTGAATAGTTATCACTCATTTTAGAAGATGCAAAATTTCCATTTATATCTTTGGTCTCTATTGGACTTGACCATCTTGTATATTCAGTAATCGTACTTACATTTTGCCACTTATTACCAAGATCTGTGTCTTCTGGTTCATTATTCACCCAATCAAAATAATTGCTATTTATGCCTATCGCAGTCAGATAAGTTCCATCATCTGGGTCTACATCATCTTTCCAAATGTAATTTTTATGCTTTCTCCATATCCCACTTTCATTTGTAATACTTCCATCAACATTTCTATAATCCCAATTGTTTTTCCATGTTGTTATACTCGCATTTATCGTACTATTACCAAGACTTGTAATGGACATGGTCTCTTGGGTTAACATGTTTTTATTAATTGGGTTCTCAATTTTAGAGCCCATTAATGGATACTTGGTATAAGCAGGAACTTTTCTTTCATAAATTGTACTTCCATCAGAAAGTGTTCTTTTAGAACTTGTGTAAGTTCCTAACCAAGGATCAGCACTTAAATATTCAACTGATGATTTTCCAACAGGTGTTATATTTTCAACTTTCTTAAGAACAGAAACCTTCTCCGACTTGGTAGATAGGGAAAGTAAGTGTTTTTGTAGATTAAAATTAGTTTGAACATAATCATCGTTTTCGGTAAAATCAAAAACAGATTTCATAGAAGTAAATGTTTCACTAATTTCACCTAAACGTGGTTGATAAGTATTTAAAGTTTTATTCATTAATTGTCCTACTTCATTAAACTCTTCAATAGAGATTAATTGTCCTATTTTAGAAAGATTTTTTTCAATCTTCATATCTTTAGCTGTAAGACTATTAAAACTCATATTAATATCTTCTACTTCAGCCTTAAAAATTACATCTCCATCAATATCTTTCATCTCAATATTAGGATTGAAAATCGCAAAATATGGATTAAGAGTATAATAATGATAACGAACTTTACCTACTTCTTTTTCCTGAGATCCTATCTTCTCGATAGCAGTCATTGTAACCCATTCATACATTACACCTGGACCAGGTAATTCATTTTGATATGGTACAAAAACCTCTCCTCTAATTGGATTAAATGAAGTAATACCTGAAGTTCTACTCCTGAAAGGGTCATTATAGTTATAACGAGTAATATACTCACTACCTAAATTATCTTTGACTTTTATTTCAGTGACCTTTAGTCCACCACCACTTTTTCCAGGTGGAACCTTGTTAGCTAAAAGTTTATACTTTAAATTATATGCATATCCATGATCTCTCACAGCACCATCCCCAGGGCACTGCCCTCTGTTTAAACCATTAATTCTTTTAGCCCAAAATGAATCAGAACCATAAGGGCAATATGCATTTCCAACAAACGGGAGATTACAAGGGTAATCTCCAACGTCATCCAACCACTTATTTAGAGGTAAGTTAGGAGCATTATCATTGTATCCTGTATCACCATAAACCCCTTGGGTTGAAGGTGTGTTTAAGTGGGCATTGCCTGTGTCTAGAACCTTAAGAACTAAAACTTGATTTCCAGTCTCTGGATCGTTAGTGATTGATTTAACAGAAACCGTATCATCTGTCCTTATATCTACGGCACCTCTTGCATGGTCACTCGTATCATTGTCCTTATCACCCATACACAAATAAAAATCCATGTATACTTTAGAGCCAATTTCAAAATAATCATTAAAGTCATTTATTAGTGCGTTAGGGTCAATTCCAACATGATTTTGAATTCTTACTTCATACTCATCATTTGAAATTTTAACTACTTTAAATGCTAGGTTTTTATTCCAAAAACGTCTACTAAACGCCTCAACATAAAAATCGTCTTCTTCATAAGTTACTTCAATTTCTGCACCCTGAGGTGTGGTAATTGACTTTAAGCTCCATGCCTCAATATTGTTTTGTCTAAAGCCCCAATTATCCTTTTCCGCTCTTATATATTCTTTAGTATTAAAATCAATATGATTTTCTTGATGTGTAGCGTCTCTGTTTATATAATCAAAAACGTAAGGAGGCATATAATCTAGCATATTTCTGCCATAGGTCTTAACACTTTCTAAGGTCAATCGACCAGCTACAGAATTACTTGAATGTGCATTACTAGGGAAGCCAGAACTTGGCGTTTCTTTTGCTAAATCATAGGAATGATTAAACTGAATAACCTTAGAAGCTTGGTCATAATCAAAATTAACCACATCATTAACATCAATAATATTATCAATCATATGTAATTTGTGTGGCAACTGATTATTAGCTACCATATTTTGCCTAAAAAAACTATTAGCAAAAGGGTATCTATCGGATATACTTCTCTCGTAAGGTGAAATACCTTGTATATTTGAGCTATATGCTGGGTCTATATTCTGGAATTGATTTTTGTTATTTGTAATAATAATCTTATCAAGTTTTAACTGATATTCTTTGTCGTATTTAGCGTGTTCTTGACCATAGATAGAAATAGGTTCTATCGGGTCATTAAATTCTGTAGGTCCAATCTGATAACCTGATGCTAAAGTCCAATCTACATCCGTAGGATTAAAAATATAATCTGCTGAAGTACCATAGGCATCATGCCTTATATCTTTTACAAAATAGGCTGTTTGGTTTTTAGAAACTATCTTATCAAGATAGTATAAATCCTTTCTACCTTGCATAAAGTATCCAGGATCTGATTTTTCTACTTCGTTATCTATATAGGTTGAGTAATTTTTCTTTAGTGAACCTGTATTACCTGACCCGAAATTAGTATTGTCATGAGGACTTCTCCAAACATAAGCATTTGACCACTGTCCATGATCAAGCCTTAACCAATAACCATAATCCGCTTCGTCTGGATAGTTATTTCCGTTAGCATCTATAAAATCTGGACCTGTAATTGCAGTTAATAACCAATGTGTTGCATAAGGAGTTGCATCACGTTTAGAACTAGAATTATACTCACTTTCATTAATTACATCATCAAAATTTAAAAAGCTATGTTGAATTTGTTCGTATTGGTAAACAGGTTGCATAAAATGATATGCTTTTCCATCTGGTGTCGTTATCTTGTAGCCACCAATGCCTTCAGGAATATAACCTTGACTAGTTCTAGGAATAGAACCTACAGATGAGTCACCACCTGTCTTAAGACTAGATGGAATTAAAACATTATTGGCGTAAACGTCTGAAGCTGTATTTATTTGTTGATTAGTGAAAACTTCTACATACGAACCAGATTTTGGTCGACTTGACAAAGAGTTACTTGGTGAGACAAAATTATCTAGATCTATTGTACTGCCAGAATAATTAATAATATTAGAACCCGAAACAATCGCATTTTCAGTAATCTGCCCATCAAAGCTGAAGTTAAGCTTATTTGGATTATTGTTACTTAAAGAAATAGATTTATTTGGAATTAAACCACTGTTTGCCCCATTTGCATTGTGATAGAAAACCTTGGTTTTTTTGTTAGTGTCCCTTATTGATGTTCCATCATAACCTTCACCTATTAACACTGTATTTTGACCTATAATTGGTTTTAATGCTCCACCTATACCAGTGGCATTAATATCGTAAGAATCATAACCTCCAAAAGTAAAGTTTAGTTTTTCAACTTGATTGCGATAGTCGCCTACAAAATCTTCCTCGGTTTGCGGTAATTCTTGTTCATAAACATCTCCAAAAGTATTTCTCCTTTGGTAGTCGCCACTTGAACTACTGCCTGTTAAAACATCTTCACCTAAATTGGTCTCGTACAAGTCAGGTGAATCATGATATAAAATGCCGTAAGCATATTTATTATATGCATTTGCTAATTCAATTTCAGTTTTACTGTAACCAAATCCAAAACTGAAGATACCTATTTGGAGAGGGATGAAAAATCCTTTTGTATTATAACTAAAATCACCAGCAGAAAAACTATTCATACTTATACCTGCGCCTCCACTTCTCCCGGCTGAACCAGACGTATTGTTTCCCTTACCAACTGAGAAGGAAGAGCCTACTCCTTGGCTTGATATTGATACACCCATAGATGCAGATAGCCCTTCAGATGTAGCTCCACCGACACCAACATTGACAGCAATCCCTCCTTTTTTTACATTTCCACTTATGGATAATGATCCCCCAAAACCACCATTATTTGGATCAGAACCTATCTTACTAAAAGTTCCTTTTCCCCAACCATTGGTACTTATACCAACACTGTAATTTCCATTGGTATCAATACTAGCACTTGCTGGACCAATAGAGGCAGAAACTGAACCTGACAGGGATTTATTTGAACCCCATGACAAACCTACACCAACGTCGGCAGCTTTAGCCAAACCTACGCCAACATTAATACTAAATTGTTCTGTTTCACCATATAAATAAGTAAGGTTTAGTCGTCTCCCTAATCCCCAGTCATCAGGATTAGCAACCACTCCTCTAGCAATAGCACCAGTATTAATATTCCATCCAAGCCCTACCCAAGAGGCTTCCATATCCATTGGTATTCCTGCATGATACGATAATGTTACTGGAAATCCATCTATTTCTAACAAGGGTAAAACATAGGACATATCACCACTGGATAAATTAACCATATCCGTAGCATTAACTGGCTCAAAAGCAGAAGCCTCTGGTGCATTTGGACCATTATTGCTTGCAAAAACTGAATTTATTGGCACTATGGTTGTTAAAAAGTTTAGTGTAAAAAATATTGCTATTACACGGTGTGATGTTTTGACTCTTCTATTCATTTTTTGCAATTATTTTTTTAATAGTGATTCTATATTAATTTCAGCTAAAAACATTACTGAATTCAATCTATTTTTAGTATTAGAATCCTTTACTTCACTTGTTATTCCAAAATCAAAGAGCATCTCAAAACTAAAATGCTTTGCAAAATCAGCACCTATTCCGAAATTAAAGCCAAGATTTAGAGGGCTAAACCCTTCTTCTAAATCTATATTATCATCTATATTTTCAGCAGACAACAAATACGAAACCCGCAAACCAGGCTTAAAAAAAGCGCCTAAATCTGGCTTTTCTCCTCCCATGTCCATTTTTAATGATGGCATCAAGCTTAAGTAATTTAAATTCAAGAAATTTTCAGCTGGAAAAACAGCTCGTACAACCCTGTCATCTATACCTAGTCTCCCATGGATACTCATTTTTTCTGAAAAATGATACTCGCCATAACCATATATAAAAAAACCTAATTCACCTTGTGTTGCCGTCGAGTTATTAAAGGGAACTTTTGCTATAGTTGATACCGTTGGACCTCCACCAATTCCATAAGAAAAATCTTGTGAGAAAGAATAAGAAGCTAATAATAAGAATAATATTGAAATGTAGTTCTTCATTGTTATTGTCTTAGAATTTTAAATTTGGTTCATTAATTATTTTATCTGTATCTATTGTAAACTTTACTTCACCCGTTTGAAGACCTAGATCTTCTATAGTAAATTGGAGCTTTTTTGTATCTAATTTTTGTTTTTCTCTTGGATATACAAACATCATAGATGTAGTTTTACTCATACCATACATTCTAGGATATACATAATCAACTAACTCAATTGTATCATTTTGCTGAGTTAACAAATGTATCTTCTCATGCATACCAAACACTAATTGATTCACCATTGACCCAAACTCATTTCTGTTTTTAGGTACCGCACTCAATAGTTCTTGTCCGTTCTTACTCATACTTAAATTAAAGTATATGTAATGTTTATATTTATCCCTGAGCATATTTATACTATCAAGTGGCATACTGCTATTACCTATTTCCTGCTTAACAAGTAAATCTGTCGGTCTATACATAAGACTAAAATCAACACCATTTACAGTTTTATGCTGTTTATAGTCATTAACTTCATCCTGCAAAAATTCTAAAAGTTGCTGTTCACTATCAAAGCTTTTTTGACTACAACTTATGAAGAACATAAACACTGATGAAATACTTAAAATCATCCACAAGTAATTACTCTTTGACCCCAAACTCTGCATTTAATCCTTCTAAAATTTTGTCAGTCAAATCTGTTATCTCATCGGCATACATTATATTACCCCCTCCACTTGCTCCGAAGATAATTTTATAACCATGTTTTTTACCGTATTCCTTTACATAGTCATTAATATCATTGACAACTGTTTGTGTTGCTTTTTTATCTTCTTCTTGGATTTGTTTCTGTATAGCTTGTTGATAATTGTTAATCTGTTGTTGTTTGCTACCTAACAATTCTTGTTTAAGTTCTAATTCTTTCTTGGTCATCCCAGAACGTTCTTTTTCATATAGTTTAAGTTCGTTTTGCCAATCTACCATTAGACTATCTACATTAGCATTTAGTGTTTTCGCTTTTGTCTCAAATTCCGTTCTTACAACTTTAGTCCTATCATAACCTTCCATAAGCTTATTGACATCTACATAAACGAGCTGAGAAGATGTTTGTAGGTAAAAAAAAGTAAAGACTGAAATAAATAGAGCAATAATTGCTAATGGGAGGGATAATTTATTCATAAAGATTGATTGTAAGTGTGTGCCCATAAAAGTATACAACACTTTACCAAAACACCCTGAAAACAACCTTATAATATATAAGGGAAAACCTTATTTTTTATAAGGATTATGGTAATAAAAATATTTATATATTTATAAACCCGTAAAACTAAATAGCTCATTAAAGAAAGTTTAAATTATTACACTATTTAATGAAACAAACAATCAAAGTATTACTTGTAGACGATCATTTAATCATACTTGATGCCTATAAAAATTCTTTAGAACAACTTAGTCAAGTAAATAAAGATTTACAATTCGAGATAGATTATGCAAAAAACGGAGATACTGCCCTATCAAAGTTTGAAAAAAATATACCAACCAACCCATACGATCTAGTTTTTTTAGATATTAGATTACCTTCCCATAATTCGAAGATCACTTCTGGTGAAGAGTTGGCAATTAAATTCAAAAAACTGCACCCTTCCAGTAAGATCGTTATAATCTCAGGGCATTATGACGCCCTTTTATTTCATAAGATATTACAAAACATAAACCCTGACGGTTTACTTTTTAAAAGTGATGTTGGTATGGAAACCATTAGCGATGTTGTTTACAATACATTAAACAACATCCCTTTTTACAGTTCAACAATATTGCAGTTATTACGGAAGCACTATTCAAGCAATATAAATTTAGACCAAGTCGATAAGTTATTGCTTTATGAAATAGCAAAAGGAACTAAAACAAAAGATCTTAAAAATACTGTACCATTATCTCAAGCTGGGATCGAAAGACGTAAGCGCTATCTGAAAGAGGTTTTTAAAACCCAAAAACAAGATGATGATGCTTTAATTAATTCTGCCATAAAAAAGGGATTCTTATAAAAAACAAAACCTTACAAAAAGTAAGGTTTAATCTTATTTTTTGTAAGGATTTTTTATCCGAGTCATTAACTCATATCATTATATTAGTGACTTATTTCTTTGATTATGAAAGTAGCTGGTTATAACCTTCAGGAAATTCTCGTAGTATTGGTAATCATAGGTATATTGCTGCTTTTGGCCTTGCCCAATTTAATGCCCCTTATCAGTAAGGCAAAAAGCACAGAAGCACAATTACAGTTGAGCCATATCTATAATTCACAAACAACTTACAGGTATATGTATTCTAAATACTCGCCAGATTTGAGCGAACTAGATTTTGAAGCACCAAAAACGGTCAATGATGGTGGAAGGGCAAACTACATATATGAAATCCTTAGCGCTACTAATAACAGCTTTAAAGCACGAGCGGAAGCAGTAACTGATTTTGATGGGGACGGCATCTTAAATGTTTGGGAAATCGACGAGAACGGAGCACCAAAACAAATTATAAAGGATTAGTGGTCATTGTAAAAATTATCTTAATTATGGCTTTGCTTTTGGTGTTTTATCAAGATATAAAAGAGCGATTGGTATATTGGTTTTTGTTTCCAATAATAGCCCTGAGCTCAGGTATATTATTTTACAATAATGTAACGCCAGAACTATTTAAAACCTCTCTTGTCATAAATCTCTGCTTTGTAATCTTCTTGATTTTCATAGTATCTGCGTATTCAAAATTGAAGTTAAAGACATCCATTTCCGATACATTCGGTTTAGGCGACGGTTTATTATTTATTGCATTAGCTTTCACTTTTTCAAGTATTTCATTTTTAGTCGTGTTTGTCTTTGGACTCATATTTTCCCTGATCATGCACCTGTTCTTAAAAAACAAGTCTGAACATAAAAACGTTCCATTAGCAGGTTATCTCAGTATATTTTTTGCAATA
>CESF01040284.1_pt1 | contig 12613 bp, 16 predicted proteins | sample 356331 | NCBI WGS metagenome assembly CESF01 (sample SAMEA2621779, study PRJEB7988) | marine metagenome | biome: marine biome (ENVO:00000447); feature: surface water layer (ENVO:00002042); material: "saline water (ENVO:00002010), including plankton (ENVO:xxxxxxxx)" | depth 5 m
TCTCGCCATCAGATGCTCAGGGACGGTGCCGTCCTGGCTCACCTGCAGAAGTTCATGAAATAGAGCTTTGGGATCCTGTTCAGTCTCCACTCTGTGGCGAGGTCGGCTGGTCTTCGCAGAGCGTTCCTTTTTGGTTTCTGGGGCAGAGATGGGCTCAGGAAGCTGACGTCCAAGTTGCCTCAGCCGCTCCAGGCTGCGGGGATCGAAGCTCATGAGCAGCCAAGGGTGTCGCGTGTGTCGCGGCCGGTCACAGGATTGGTTCCGTCGGCTGCGGCACAGAGTGTTTTCAAGGCGTCACCACGAAAAGGCACGTTGGTGAAATCGGCGCCGGTGATCGTCACATTGATGAACCGGGTGTTGAAGGCGAAAGCGTCCTCTAGAACGGCATCGGTGAGATTCGTGCCATCAAGCACTGCTGAATCCAGCGTGGCATCACGCAGATTGGTCCCTGTCAGGTTGGCGTCCTGAAGCTTGGCTCCATAGAGGCTGGCACCCTGAAGGTCGCTTCCAGACAGATCAGCTTCACGCAGGTTGGTGAGGTTGAAGGTCACCCCCTGCATCTCTCGGTTGGAGAAATCAGCACCGATCAACACCTGTTTGGCGTAGTCCATCGCGGCCTGCACTGGCTGCAAAGGCAGGCCGATCACCAGGAACAAAGCAAGCAGGGAGGCCAGCAGATGTCGTTGCATCAGCGGATAGAAAGCGTGGTTCAAGCCTAGGGGGCCTGATTCCTGGATCAGGGGGAATGCTCTGTGAATTCAGGGAGCAGACCTTGGGTGCTGATGATGCGATGAGCGATCCCGGTCGCTGGGCGGAGCGGCGTGCTCTGAGCTTGTTGAAAAATCGTGGCTGGCAATGCCTTTCTGAACGCTGGAGCTGTCGTTATGGGGAGCTTGATTTGATGATGATCAAATCGGATCGCTCAGGTCCTCGCCTGCTGATGGTGGAGGTCAAGGCCAGGCGTCAATGCGGTCTCGATGGCTGGGGCGTGAAAGCTTTCGCTGCGGCCAAACGAAAACGCTTAGCTCGAACTGTTAGCTGCTGGCAGTCCTGTCACCCCTGGTGTGATCAGGGGCATCTCGAGGTGGTGCTTGCCTTGGTCCCGCTCCCACCCAGTTCCAGGCCAGTGCGCTGGATCAGGGTGCCTGAGCTTTGGAGTGGTTGATCAGTTCCTCAATGTGCTGCAAGGCCTGGAGACGACCTGCCTGAAAATCACGGATGATCAAGTTGGCAGAACGTTTGAGCGGATGGATGAACCGCCGTTCTCCCGGAAGCATGTTCAACAGCATCTGGCGAAGCACGGACGGTGCTGATCGCTGGCGTTCGCGAATGTCCCGCCGCAGACGGCGAATCACCCTCATCGGTAGTGATGCATCCACGTAGATCAGAAGGTCGGGATGGAGTTGATCGATGAGCAGTTGGGGGCCGAACGCTCCCTCCAGCAGGACGACATCCCAGGCTTGATCCAGAGATTCCCAGTGAATTTTCCGGGTCCCCATGTCGTAGCGACGACGACGCAGCAGCCGTCGATCGCGCAGGGACACCACGTCTTGAAGCAGCGCATGGTTATCGATGGCGTCGACCGTGTCGAATCCATAGGTTGCATCGGGTGTCCACTGCTCCCGGTAGTAATCGTCGGAGCCGATCACCACAGCAGGGATCTGGCTTTGAGAGAGCGATTTCCTCAGCTCCTCACTGAAGTGGGTCTTTCCCGCTGCGGAGGGACCAGCGATGTAAATCAGCAGGGCAGGTCCGTCCATCAACCTCCCCAAACCGGCACATCACCATCATCGCGTTCTGCAGCCTTTGCAGTGGGGCACAGTGAACCCATGACCCGCATGACATGAGCTTCGCAGGACATTCGGCCCGCAAACGGTTTGGTCAGCACTGGCTACGGGATGAACGGGTTCTGGATCGGATTCTTGAGTCGGCAGCACTCGAGGAAAGGGACCGTGTTCTCGAGGTGGGACCAGGACGTGGTGCCCTGACGGACCGACTGCTTCAGAGCCCTGCCGCGTTAGTGCATGCGATCGAGCTAGATCGTGATCTGGTGTCGGGCTTGACCGAGCGATACGGAGCTCAATCGCGGTTTTCACTCTGTGAGGGCGATGTTCTCAATGTTCCTCTGACCTTTCCAGATGGTTCTCCGGCCTCCAAGGTGGTGGCGAACATTCCTTACAACATCACTGGGCCCTTGCTCGAACGGCTGATTGGTCGTCTGGATCGGCCCGTTGATCCGCCCTACGAACGGCTCATTCTGCTGGTACAGAAAGAGGTGGCAGAGCGCATTCGAGCCCGTGCCGGACACAGCAGTTTCAGTGCTCTGAGTGTGCGTTTGCAGCTTCTGGCCCGTTGTCAAAGTGTTTGTCCTGTGCCGCCGCGTTGCTTTCAGCCTCCTCCGAAAGTGCAGTCCGAGGTAATCAGGCTTGACCCTCTGCCAGCGGATCAGCGCCCAGATCCCGAGCTTTGCCGTGGGGTGGAACGCTTGCTGAAGCAGGCGTTTCTTGCCCGACGCAAGATGCTGCGCAACACTCTGGCTGGCGTCAAACCGCCGGATCAGCTCCAGGAGCTGGCACAGCATGCCGGGATTGATTTGCAGCAAAGGCCTCAAGAGGTGGCACCAGAAAACTGGGTGGCCTTGGCCAAGGCCTTGCGTGAAGCGGAAGCATCTGAGTGAGCAGCTAAGGCCGGCTCAGTGCATGCGCCTGCGTCGATGAGACATCTGCCCGACATCTTGCCCTTGATCCCCTGTCAATACTGGGCTCTGGTCGTGGTTTAACCTCCACATTCCGGTCGGAGTCCTGCCGACTTCGCTGCGTCCTGTTCATGATGGCTCCGGTTTGCATCAGCGCTCCGGCCAAGATCAATTTGCATCTCGAGGTGCTGGGCCTGCGGGACGACGGGTTTCACGAGCTCGCCATGGTGATGCAGAGCATTGATCTCACCGATGAGCTCGAGTGCGAGAACACCGCAGACGGGATGCTGTCCCTCAGCTGTAATCAGTCCGGACTCAGTTGCGGAGACGACAACTTGATCATGCGGGCGGCAAGGCTGCTGCGTGAGCGATCCGGATTCGGGGAGTTGGGTGCGCGAATGCATCTGAACAAGCGAATTCCCATAGGCGCTGGTCTCGCAGGGGGGTCCAGTGATGGGGCAGCAGCATTGGTTGGACTGAACACGCTGTGGGGTCTCGGCCTCGGCGCATCCCAGCTCGAGAGCCTTGCTGCTGATCTCGGCTCCGATATGCCGTTTTGTATCGCCGGCGGCACCCAGCTTTGTTTCGGACGCGGCGAACGGCTTGAGGTTCTGCCTGAAGTCTCTGTGCCGATGGGCGTTCTGCTGGTGAAGGATCCATCCATCAGCGTGTCGACGCCGTGGGCCTACGCCGAATGCAAACGAGAGCGTTTTCATCACTATCTCGTCGGTGAGTCAGCCTTTGAGCAACGTCGTGAGGCGTTGCGCACCTCCGCGTGGCTGCGTCCCTTACAAATCGAATCTCCGCCGCCGTTACGCAATGACCTTCAGGCGGTGGTGGCTCCGCAGAATTCCTCAGTGCGAAAGGCGCTGGAGCTCCTGGAGTCATTGCCAGGGCACTTGCGAGTGGGCATGAGTGGTTCGGGACCGAGCTGCTTTGCTCTGTTCCCAGACTTCACCACCGCTGAACAGGCAAGTCAGCGTTCTGCGGAGCTGTTTGAAGCGGAGGGCCTGCACGCCTGGTGTTGTTCACTGCTCCCACATGGCGTCAAGCTGGCGGCATGAGTGACAGCAACACAGCCTCGGCGAAACCCCGCAAAGGACCTCTGAGTTTCCTTTCCGGATCCGTTACCAGTCTGGTTCTGGCCTGGGTGAGTTTCGGCTTGAGCAAAAAAGTCGTGATCTATCTCGCGACACACTCTTCGAACTTCAGCAGCGCTACTGCGCAGAACATCGCGTCTGCCATGAAGACCTTGTTCATTGGCATGTGTTTTCTGGCCACATTCAGCTTTGCCTTCATAGGGATTGGTTTGTTCTTGGTGTTTCTTCGCAGTCTTTTCATGAAAGACAACCTGGACGCTGCCTAGCCTCAGCTGAGAGCTATTGCCGACATGACCCTTCACGATCTCGGTCAGCTGGTGTTGCTGTTGTCTCCCGGCCTGCTTCTTTCGGTGCTGCTGCTGGCGACCTTCGCCGCCGGGGGCTGATGAATTTACCTGGACTGAGATAGCTTGGCCGCTAACGCCGGCATGGCCGGGATTGCAGCAACGCCGTGGCAGGGACGCTTCTCTTTAACGCACTTCGCGAAGCCATCGATGAGGAAATGGCCCGTGATCCTCACGTTTGTGTGATGGGAGAGGACGTTGGCCATTACGGCGGCTCCTACAAAGTCACCAAAGATCTTTGCGAGAAATACGGCGAACTCAGGGTGCTCGATACCCCGATTGCTGAGAACAGTTTCACTGGCATGGCCGTGGGTGCAGCGATGACCGGCCTGAGGCCGATCGTGGAGGGCATGAACATGGGATTCCTGCTGCTGGCCTTCAATCAAATCTCCAACAACATGGGGATGTTGCGCTACACGAGCGGCGGCAATTTCACCATCCCAACAGTGGTTCGGGGGCCTGGCGGTGTCGGTCGACAGCTGGGAGCCGAGCACAGTCAGCGACTTGAGGCTTATTTCCACGCCGTACCAGGCATCAAGATCGTGGCCTGCAGCACGCCGACCAATGCAAAAGGCCTAATGAAAGCCGCGATCCGCGACAACAATCCGGTTTTGTTCTTCGAGCATGTACTCCTCTACAACCTCACCGAGGAGCTTCCGGACGGTGACTACACCTGTGCACTCGATCAGGCGGATCTGGTCAAGGAGGGCAGTGACATCACGATCCTCACTTATTCACGGATGCGGCATCACTGCCTCAAGGCTGTTGAGCAACTCGAGGCTGACGGAATCAGCGTTGAACTGATCGATCTGATCAGCCTCAAGCCCTTTGATATGGAGACGATTGCCCGGTCGATCCGTAAGACCCACAAAGTGATTGTGGTGGAAGAGTGCATGAAGACCGGCGGTATCGGTGCTGAGCTGATCGCTTTGATTACCGAGCACTGCTTCGATGATCTCGATGCACGGCCGATTCGGCTGTCGAGCCAGGATATTCCCACTCCCTACAACGGCAATCTCGAAAATCTGACCATCATTCAGCCGCACCAGATTGTGGAAGCGGCTCAGACCATTGTTCGTCAGGGGCTCTGATTGATGGCCCGCCAACAGGGCTGGTTTGCCCTCATTCTTGCGCTCGCCATCGCGGCAGCAGCAGTTCTGTCCAGTTTCCCACTCCAGCTCGGGCTTGATTTGCGTGGGGGCAGTCAGCTCACACTTGAGGTCCAGCCTGCAGGAGAGATCACCACCATCGGCGCAGAACAGATGGAAGCGGTGAAGGCCGTGCTCGATCGCCGCGTCAACGGTCTCGGTGTGGCTGAATCAACTTTGCAGACCGTGGGCGACGACCAACTGGTTCTACAGCTTCCCGGCGTCACTGATCCCACTCGGGCTGCCGATGTTCTTGGTAGTACCGCTCTACTTGAGTTCAGGGCGCAGAAGGAAGGAACGCAGGAGGAAGTGGATAGTTTGCGCCAGCTGAGAGCCCAGCTGCTCAGTGTGCTGGCCACGCGTTCAGCGGATGAGGCACCTGAGCTCGACCCCGTCGAGCAAGACGAGCTCGCGAAACGTCAGCAAGAACTGGGTCTTGATGGAACTGCCGAGACGGAGACGGAACAACTGGAACAGTTGTTGGCGCGAACCAATCAGGAAATTCTTGATCGATTTGAACCCACTGCCTTCACAGGCAAACAACTGATCAGTGCAGGGCGTCAGCAACAACAGAGCGGCTCTGGCTGGGAAGTGACACTGAATTTCAATGCTGAGGGTGGCGAGAAATTCGCTGAACTCACCCAGTCGATTGCCGGAACAGGGCGCCTGCTCGGCATCGTTCTCGATGGTGAACTGATCAGTGAAGCCAGTGTTGGACCCCAGTACAAAGCCGCCGGAATTTCAGGAGGTACTGCGTCAATCTCTGGCAACTTCACGGCAGAAGATGCCCGTGACCTCGAAGTTCAGCTGCGGGGAGGTTCGTTGCCCTTGCCGGTTGAAATCCTTGAAGTGCGCACCATCGGACCATCCCTTGGTGCAGAGAACGTGCGTCGCAGCCTGATCGCCGCCCTTTCAGGTCTTGTATTGGTTGGCATTTTTATGTTGCTGATCTATCGACTCGCAGGCGCTGTCGCGGTGATGGCCCTCAGCCTCTACGCACTCTTCAACCTTGCGGTCTACGCCCTGATTCCTGTCACGCTGACGCTGCCTGGCATCGCTGGGTTCATCCTCAGCATTGGCATGGCGGTGGATGCCAATGTGCTGATTTTCGAGCGTATTAAGGACGAACTCCGTCGCGGCAACACCCTGATCCGTTCGATTGAAACGGGTTTCTCTGAGGCGTTTTCATCGATTGTGGATGGCCACCTGACCACATTGATTAGTTGTGCCGCTCTCTTCTTCCTCGGCACCGGTCTGGTGAAGGGCTTCGCGGCGACGCTCGGCATCGGTGTTCTGCTGAGCCTCTTCACGGCTCTGACCTGTACACGCACGCTGTTGCGCTTTCTGATGAGCTATCAGGGCTTGCGGCGTCCGACAAATTTCCTGCCAGCAAGGCAACTCCCTACGACAGCGTCCTGAGCCATGGCTTTCAATTCACCTGGAACTGAAGAGCGACCTCTGCGCTTGCCACTGACCACCCGGCGACGGCAGGTCTGGCTGGTATCGGCTGTCTGTGTGCTGCTGAGTCTGCTGGGGATCGTGCGCAGCTGGACCGATCCTCAGATTGGTCTGCCTCTGAGGCCGGGGCTTGATTTCACAGGAGGAACCCAGATTCAGCTGGAGCGCAGCTGTTCGGAATCCTGTGACCAGCTCAGAACCAGTGCTGTCGAGGATGCGCTTCAACAGGTCAATCTTCCAATTCAGGATGGAAAGCCACTGCCCAAGCTGGAGAATGCTCGGGTTCAGCTCCTCGATCGAGGACAGTCGATTGTGTTGCGCATGCCAGCGCTCTCTGCGGGCCAGGGGCAGGCTGTCATTGAAGCGCTTGTGCCGGTTGCCGGTCCGTTTGAGACGGGTGGTCAATCAGTCGACACCATTGGCCCCAGCCTTGGTGGACAGCTGTTGCGCAGCAGTCTGATTTCGCTGCTGGTTGCTTTCGCGGGCATTGCTCTCTACATCACTGTTCGCTACGACCCTCGTTACGCCTTTCTGGCCTTGGTGGCCCTGGCTCATGACGTCGTGATTGTCTGCGGCATTTTTGCTTGGCTCGGACTCGCTACCGGACTGGAGGTTGACAGCCTTTTTGCTGTTGCCTTGCTCACTATCGCCGGCTATTCCGTGAATGACACGGTTGTCGTTTTCGACAGAATTCGCGAGCGCCAGCGCATGGACGCTGACCTTCCTCTCTCTATGCAGATTGACCGTGCTGTTTCAGCCACGCTGACCAGAACGATTTACACCAGTGGGACCACACTTCTCCCCTTGGTTGCCCTCATCTTGTTCGGGGGGTCAACCCTCTACTGGTTTGCCATTGCTCTGGCACTTGGTGTGATCGTTGGCAGCTGGTCCAGCATTGCCCTGGCTCCATCTCTTTTGAGCATCTGGCCATCTCGGTCCGGTGCAGCTGCCAGTGCCTGATCGCGCAGCGAGAGGATCAGGCCGCTCCCAGCGCTGGATACCGCTGCTGTTGCTCCTACTGGCTTTGAGTGATCTCAGAACGGAATTGCGACTGTTGGCGGATCAGGTGACCCTGACGGCTCTGATCTTCACCGTGCGCCATCACCTGCTCGCCGTGGTGGTGCTGGTGTTGCAACCTTCACTCTGGAGTCATTACGGCCCGCCTCGTCGGAGCGTCAGTAGCGAAACTGTCGATACGCCTTAATCCCCAGAGATTTCTGCTGTTCAGGGCTGAGTTCTGCATCCCTGGCAACGTCGAATTCAATGCAGTTGAAGCGTTGATAAGAGCTCACAGGAGTGCATTTTCGTCGGGGGTGTTGACTGGCCTGAACACGAATATCCTCAACTACTTTTGTGGCGGGAACACTGCCGGAATCACCCGCCTCCGTTGCGGTCGAATCCTTCTTTGGTGGTAACTGCTGAAAGGAACAAAGCTCTTTGGCGAGATCCGTTGCGGCTTGATCAAGACAGGTTCCGTAGTCCGCCTCGATCCTGGCTCTGCGCTTTTCATCAGCCAGAAGCTCGAGTTTGCGCCGTTCCTGGCGGGTGAGGGGAATGGTCCTCCGAACGCGTCGTGTCGTTGTCACGACGAACTTGCCTCCCTCCTGGACCCAGCGGTTGGCTTCCTGCTCGGCCTGCGCTTGCGATGAATAGGAGGGGCGAAGCTCCTGATGCTCCACGCTGCCACTGTTTTGACGCAGGTTGGCATAGAAGAAACCGGCGTAAATCAGTAGGCCCAGTACTCCGCTCCCGGCGACCGTTGCAAACACACTCAGGGAGGAGGGTCGATCCAGGGATCCCGCTCAGAAGCCGTTGAAAACTAGCAGTGTCCTTTTGGCGTCTGCAGTGCTGACAGGTTGTGCTGTCACGGTTTTGCCTATTCTGCCGGCATCGTGAGCACGAACCGCTATGTCGCTTGATCTGGACGCCAAGAAGACACTGTTGCGGAAAATTCCCCATGGGTTGTTCATCTGTGGCGTCGCCGAGGGTGATGAAGTGAACGGATTTACCGCTAGCTGGGTCACGCAGGGATCGTTCGAGCCGCCTCTGGTGGTCATGGGTGTGCGTGCCGATAGCACCAGCAACGGCATGATCAAGCGCACACGTCGTTTTTCTTTGAACGTGCTGGCCGCCGACCAGAAGAATCTGGCTGCGACTTTCTTTAAGCCCCAGTCTGCAGTGGGTGGCCGTTTTGAGGCCGCACCCTTTGAGCTCGGCTCACTTGGGTTACCGCTCCTGAAGGACGCACTGGGTGGTGTTGAGTGCGAACTGGTGGGTGAGCTTGCTCACGGAGATCACACCGTATTCATCGGTGAGGTGAAGACAGCGGTGCTGCACCGCGATGGCGATGCGCTTGAACTCAGTACCACCGGATGGCAATACGGCGGTTAATCGCTCTTGTTATGTCCAGCGGTCCATGATCTGCTTGACCACAACCTGCTCCATTCCCACCTGAAGCACCACCACAAGTGGCAGCGCCAGCAACACGCCAGGAAGTCCCAGCAGAGCGCCCAGGCTCAGCTGGGAGGTGAGGGCCACCGTTGGCAGCAGATTGACAGTCCGCCTGAGCAACAGCGGTGTGAGAACAAAGGCTTCCAGGTTCTGCAGTGCCAGCCGTAGCACTAACACCTGAAGCATTGTTCCTGGGGAGATCATCAGCGCCAGACTGAGAGGGAGAACTGTTGCTGCTGTGGGCCCAATCGTGGGTACGAAGGTCAACAACCCACAGACCAAAGCAGAGAGCAGCGCTAAGGGAATGCCCAGAACCGCTAGGCCTGCCCAGGTGCAAAGAAACATCGCCAGGGCAGAGAGGGTCATGCCAGCCAGCCAGCCACCCAGAGCGGTGCGGCACTGATCCAACACATCCTCCATGGATGCGCGTGCTGGACGCGGTGTTGCAGCGATCACCATGCGTCTGTGTGCCGAGGGGTCCAGGACAAGAAGCACGGCCAGAAGACTCATCAGCAGCACTTGAACCAGACCGTTGGCCGCTCCGCCAGCTACGCCGAGCAATTGAAATCCGAAGGGTTGAATACGCTCCCAACTGAACTGGTCGGGCAGGCTTTGCGCTAGTTCTCCAAGCAAGGGTTGATTGGATAGCGAGGTCTGAACTTTTCGGAAAAGCGCAGGCAGAAGGGTCGTGAGCTGTTCGAACTGGTTGATCAACTGAGGCAGCAGCAGCTGCATGGCCAGTAGTCCTCCAACCATTGCGATCAGCAGCACCACAAGCAATGCGATTGGACGGGGTAGCCGGTAGTGCTTGATCAAATGGTGAACGGGGACGTCCAGGGCTACAGCCAGGACCACTGCACCGAACAGCACCAGCAGGACCCAGCGCAGCTGCCAGGTCAGCAGAGCAAGCACCACAAGGGTGAGAGCTGCCAGCAGATTGCTTGGGTTCATGCGGTCGCGCGACGCTTCTTCCAGGGGTCCAACAGGTCATGGATCACGATTTCTCTGATCAACACCTGCATGACGACCGCCAGAGGCAGAGCCATCAACAGACCGAGTGGTCCAAATAGCACCGTAAAAATGAACTGAGCCGTCAGAGTGAGGCCAGGAAGCAGGTTCACCTGGTGTTGCATCACCGAAGGAGTGATGACGTAGCTCTCAACGTTCTGGATCACCACGTAGAGACCGAGGACTGCAACTGCCTTCCAGGGAGCGTCAAGCAGAGCTACAGACATTGGAAACACGGTGCTGAGGGTGGGCCCCAAATTGGGAATGACGTTGAGCAATCCAGCCAGCAGAGCGTTGGCCATCACTAATTTCACGCCAAGCAGGGATAATCCGATTCCAGCCAACAGCCCCACGCACAGCGAACTGATCAGCACACCAATCATCCAGCTGCTCAGGGCTTCCCCACATTGCAAAAGGATATTTTTGGCGCGTCTTCGGTAAAAGGAAGGCACCAATTGAATCGCCACATTGCGATAGGACTCCGGCTGAATCGCCACCATCAGGGCCACCGCAATCACAAACACCAGCTGAATCAGCCCGCTGCCCAGATTGCTGGCAAGGCCCAGCAAACCCTTGATTCCACCACTCACTCCGGAAGCTAAAGCCGTGCTGTTGGGGAGTGATGACAGGTCACCAGGAACGAGCCGAGCACGGTCACCAGCTGAAGCACCTGCTCCATAAACAACTGATGAAGCATGGTTGACCCAGCCCAACACGATCTGTTGGAGCTCGCGAGCAGCAGCAGGAAGCTGCTGAAGCAACTGTTGAAACTGACTAAAGAACGGCGGAATGATGACGGCCACCGCGATGGTCACGATCAACACCAGACCAAGTAGGCAGATGATCAGGGCCAATGGCCTCTGAATCGTCCAACGCCTGCGCAGCGCGCCGACCAAAGTGCATACCGCCATGGCGAGAACCACAGCGGCGAACAGATGAATCAGAACTTCGCGGAGGTTCCAGAGCAGCAACCCAGACGCCAGCAATGCCGCAAGTCCGAGCCAGTGCTGAAATTTCACCCGTCTGTTCCTTCCTCACTGGCGTCATTGTCGCCGGAATTCTGGGAATAACCCATGCCGTTTGAATCCGCATAACGTTGCGCAAAGCGCATAAAGCGTTCGAAATCCGCTTCGCTTTTCCAGGTGTAGGTGGCTTCCAGAGCAAAAGCCTTGCCGTTCACAAAACGGCCATTCACTTCACGGGTCACCATTTCACCCTCTTCGTCCACCATCCACATTCCGGCAATCGCTTCCATCGTTTCTGGTGCGAGTGCCTGCGGTTCCTCGAAAATGAAGATGGCCTGCCCGGTACGACCATCCCGGCTGCGCGTCATGCGGATGTCTGGAATTACCGGCTCGTCTGTGCCGCGGAAGAACTGAATCGCCGCCTTGCCACCTTCTGACATGGTTCATCAACTTGAAGGTGTGGATCTTAGGTCGAGATCCCAGGGATGACGTGCCCTTGATCCAGAAGCAATCTGGCTGCTTGTTTGCTGTCGAGTCCTTGGAGATTCACCGAGGATCTTGCCGGAGAACGCTCAAGTTCTCGGTCATAACAGCTGTCGTAGTAGTTGAGCATCGCTTCGCAGGCCACATCCCACTTCTGGGCATCGATTGCTTCAATCGCCTGACGGGTGCGCTGGGGACCAAGCCGTTTCTGTATCCGTTCTGTTGCTTGCCGTAGTTCGGCCTGCTCATGACACGAGTAGACCTTCACAAGTCGCTCCACCCGCTCCTGGTCACTCCGCTGAATTTCCAGGACCGGAGACGTTTGCATCTGATCAAATAATCCTTTGGGAATCCTGCAGCGGCCTACCTGGATGCTTTCGGCTTCCAGCCAGATCTCCTGAACTCTTTTGTGACGCAGCCTCTCCAGGCATTCCGCGAGTTTGTTTTCGTAGTGCTCGCTTGTGGGTTGTGGCGGCAGCCCCAGATTGCCGAAACTGCTGCCGCGGTGACTGGCGAGACCCTCAAGATCAATCACGCCAACGCCTTGTTGGTGCAGTTCCAGAAGCAGATCGGTCTTGCCAGTACCTGTTCTGCCACCGAGCACCCTCAATGGCCAGACCTGGTCGAATCGATCCAGGACCCATCGGCGATAGCTCTTGTACCCGCCCTCAAGCACCATGACGGGGTGATCGCTCAGCCCAGCCAGCCAGCCCATGCTGTTGGACCGCATTCCTCCACGCCAGCAGTAAATCCTCAGGGGATTTGAGGGTCCAGCGGCAGCCACTGTCAGAGCAACCGACAACTCGGCCAGGGAGGGGCCGCAGAGCTTCAAGCCAAGTTGGATCGCGGCCAGCCGACCCTCTTGTTTGTAGTTCAGGCCTACTTGATGACGCTGATCATCGGTGAACAGTGGGATGTTGACAGCCCCTGGCCAGTGACCTTGAGCAAATTCCGAGGGTGT
>CESF01138852.1_pt1 | contig 12604 bp, 14 predicted proteins | sample 356331 | NCBI WGS metagenome assembly CESF01 (sample SAMEA2621779, study PRJEB7988) | marine metagenome | biome: marine biome (ENVO:00000447); feature: surface water layer (ENVO:00002042); material: "saline water (ENVO:00002010), including plankton (ENVO:xxxxxxxx)" | depth 5 m
AAAAAAAAAATAATAAATATATATGTCATTTGAAATAAAAGATATGATAATTGATAAGTGCATGGAACTTTTAAAAAGAAAAGATGTAAAGGAAGAACTAAAAAACTTGATGCGTCCAATGATAGATATGCTTATAAAAGAGATTTATCCTTACATATTCTTATCGATTGTTTTGGTATTTATAAGTTTTTTATTGATTTTAGGAATATTTATTTTATTGTTGCGTAGTAAAATTTCTTTTAAAGTTATTCATAAATAATTTCTAATGTAAGTATATAATGGCAATTAGAAAAACTATGAAAAGAGGTGGAAGACGCCGTAGAGCTACTACTGGTGGTAAAAAAAGAAAAACTGGTGGAAAAAGAACTATGAAGAAAAGAGGAGGTAGACGTCGCCGTAAAGGTGGTTCTTTAGGAGAAGTTCTTCGCAGAGCAGCTGTTCCTGCAGCATTAACTTGGTTTGTAACCAGAAAACGCAGAAAGCGCAAGGGAGGTAAAAAGAAAAAAGGAGGACGCAGCCGCAGCCGCAGACGTTAATTAATATTATATAAACCAAATTAAAAGATATAGTTTATATAATATAAAATGTCATTTGAAAATAAAATAAAAAAATGGGTAGAATTAGATAACAGAGTGCGTAAACATAAAGAAGAAATAAAGGTATTAAATGGTGAAAAAAATATTATGACAGGAGATATTTTGCAGTATGTAGAAACCCAACAATTAGAACATGCTACTGTGCAGATTACAGATGGTTCGCTTTCATTTAAAAGCAATAAACAAACAACGCCTTTAACTTTTAAATTTTTAAAACAGTGCTTAAGTGAATGTATATCAGATGAAGGAAAAGTAGATCAGTTGATTGAGTATATTAAACAAAAGAGAGAAGTAAAGTATGTAAAAGACATAAGAAGGTTTTATAGGTGATAGAAAAGGACTTAGAAAGACGACGCGATATGAAGATAAGAACCATGAGATTTACAAACACTATTGTAAGAGAAAAGAAATTTACATTCCAAGAATGGCTTGATAAAGACGTAGTAGGATTAGATAAGTTTCATATAAACGAAGAAGGCGATTATATGAAAAATAGAGACTATGTTGTCTTTTTTTGTGACAAACTAACAGGGTTAGTAATTGAAGATAATTATAAAATTAAAGACGTAAAACAGTTTAGAAACAGCGTGGCAAGTTTTTTATATAGAGTATCAAGTGAAGATTAATGGAAGAAAATAAAGAGATAATGATGAGTGATGACCCAAAGATGGAAATGATATTACAAAATGAAAAGATGCTTCGTGATAATTTTGATTTAGAAGATTTCTTGGATTATGAACCAACTAACCATATTATTGAATTAAATAGAATGAACCATTTTGAAGATGTATTGGGTAAAAAAGTAGAAGATTTTTATGAAAATGAAAGAACTTTTCATCAAAATAATTTATCAAATATATTTTATTACGAACAAGATGGAAGTAAATTAAGTAAATTAAAAGATATATTGTGGAATAATTTAGAGGCAAGATATGATTTGGAGAAAATATATGAGGCTCCTCATGTAGCAATATCAATTATGGAGCATTATGATGAAATAGTACAAAAAAGAAAGAAAATAAAAGAAGAGAAAAGATTAGAAAAAATAAGAAAAAATAGAGACTTAACAAAAACATTTGATTGGAAAAATAAAGAGTTTAAAAAGTAAAAAAAAGTATAATATATATAAATGAAGGATAAAGATATGATTATGGAAAGAAGTAAAGATGGAAAAATTAGAATAGGTGGATATGTAATAAAATCAAAATTATTACAACAAGGTGGAGCAGCAATCAAAAACTTAAATGTAAAAAATGGGGGTGGTAATTTAGAAAGAATGGCCGTGCCTGCAGGTTTATTTTTAATTCATCAAACAACAAAAGCAGATAACGAATTAAACATAGAAGAACAGGTTGGTGTTTTAAGTGACAGTATTTATGATAAATTATTAGGTTTAATGGGAGTATCAAAACCTAGATCAAAAACAAAAAAGGCAAATAAAAGAAAGAAAGGGAAAAAAATGAGAAAAACTCGCAAAAAATAAATAAAAATAAAATATAATGCAAAAACCTGAATGTATTATATGTTATAAAAAAATAAATAAAAAAATAAACATGAATTTAACTTGCGAATGTAAATATGATATTCATAAAAGTTGTTTTATGAGATGGTTTAAATTAAAAGAAGAATGTATAATTTGTCATAAAAAAGCTTATGCTCCAAATAGACAGGGAGCACAATTATTAAAAGATGAATGGTTAAGAAATAAAATAGAAAAAAATAAATATTTAAGTAAATGTCCAACAATACAATGGTATGATTTATTTGTTGTATTAAGAATTAGTATTTCGACATTTTTACTTTTAAAAATAATAGATTGCCTATCAAAAATTATAAATAACTCCACTGATCGTAATTAAATGGACTAACAAGAATATTCTTAAGTTTTTTTCTATACTTTTTCACTAGTTTATTAAATTTAATATCTTTCTTATTTTTTGGAACGATATTATGTTTATCCATTTCTTGTTGTTCTTCATCACTTATTTTAGGCTTATATCCATAACAATTTACACCAAAAGGTGCTTTGTTATTATCAATAAATCCACCATTTATACCAGGTCTTCCGCAATCATGTTTATGATCTTTTGTTCTCTGTAATTCTTTCCACGTTTTCTTTTGTGTAGGATAAAGAGCCATTTGATTTTTAGACCACCCATAACCACACCACTCTGCACCCTCTTTATATGCTTCTTCAATTTGGTCGTAATCAGCTAATTCTGCATTAAAAGCTTTACATACAGCTTTAGCATCTTCATAAGTATAAATATTATTTGGAACATGGAATACCTGTTTTTCTATAGTAAACTCTTCTTCTTCTTCATCATTATCTACATAGTTATCATCCATTTGAACACTAATATCTACTTCAGGTGTAGGAGAAAATAAGTTTTTTAAACTAGTCTTAACATCAATTTTAAAAAAGTATTGGACTCCATTAATCATGATTAAAAAGATAAAAAGACCCCACATAATAATTTCAATAAAAGTAATACCTGCACTTTTTGGAACAGGCGAACCTGACATAAATTCTTCACTTGTTACAGAAACACCTAAATAATAAAAAAGTAAATAATATGCTATAATAATAAATGTAAAAATAATTAATACCGTGGGATTGGCTGTTGCGTCAACAGAATTTCCAATAAAATCATACATATGTGGATATCCATCAGTAGGTGTAATATCTATACTGTTGCTATTATTCATTATATATAGTATAGACTCTTATTTTTTTTTGCGAAAGAAAAAACAATAAGCTCTTGGAGTTCTAATAACATCTTCACTAATTGGACTAACATCTCTGTCATTAAAATGATACCAATTGTTTGCTGTTGTTTTTACAAAAGCGGTGTAATGACCTCCTAAAACACTTCCACTATGATTACAAACTCCATACAATTCATACATAAAACTTTCTTTATCATAACCAATAACAAATTTAGAAAGATCAAGTGTATCTAATGGAAAATCAACATAAACTTGATTTTTTTTTCCTCTATTCGAAAATCGTTTTAATGTTACAATCAAAATATTCGGTAAACTCCAAAAAAGAACTTGCTTACTTCCATCTTCTTTTTCTTTTGTTTCATCATTAAAAATTTGATTATCTCCAACTAACTCCTCTTTTTCAACATATTTTTCAACACATTCTAATAACGTAGGATTTTCTTTATCTGGAATAGCTAAATCTAACATCATAAACGGCTCTGGAGTAGCACTAATATAATGCCCACTTTTGGTTTCAACCTTTGACACATGAATACCATAAAACATATTTAACATCTCCGAGTACTCATTTTTATACATAGTTTTAATCATTTCATAACACTCTTTAGCTAATTTATCTGTATCATTTTCAATATTTCCATTAATATTCATTTCAACTTCCCTTTTAATAGACTCATGGAAACAATCAATTATAAAAGTAAGAAATTCACTTATGTCATTTTGTGCAAAACCCGTAAAAATTACTTTATCTTTAATTCTAGCTACTTTTCTAACTGATTGAAAAAATCCTCCAGGACTTATAATGCAATTTTCATTCCACATTAATTTTCTTAGTTTATCCCACTCAAGTGTAATTAAAGATTCAGGTGTTTTATTTATTTTTTTTTTATAACTTTCATCGTTTAAAAAATCAGCTAAAAGTCCTGAATGCGATAAACACTGTAAACAACTATTCATAAAACAAGTATTTCCAAGATTTGCTAAACCTGTTAGTCCACGATCATTATTAGTTTCTGCTTTTAATTCAGACATCTTATATTATTTTTATATGCATTATATCTTTTAAATTGTTTAAGTATAAACAAATTATTATTTATATTAAGTACTAATATGAATAATAATAATTATAATAATTATGATTTAGTTTCTCTTTACATGAATATTTGTAGAGAACAAATTTCTTCTATAAACCATATGACTTCTGAAATATCTTCTATTAATCATAATTTATTTACTATTTTAAGAGAAAATATAAATTATAACGATAGAAATAGAAGAAACAGAAATAGAAGAGGCGCTAGAAGAAGATTCTCACCTAGACAAGTTCCTTCTTCTCCTATTGTTTCCCCGCCACCACCACCACCAAGATATCCTCCTCCACCAAGTAATTTATCTGGTACTCAAGATATAATGAATAATATATCTTCATTTTCTCAGGAAAATATTTTGTCAGACCCTTATACAAATCAAAGACGATACACAAATAGAATAATCGCTCCATCAAATACTACAGGAAGCACATTAAATACAACAAATACTACAGGAAGCACATTAAATACAACAACATTTCAAAGCAACCTAAGAGATATATGGAATAATATTGATAACTCTTTATCAAGAAACAACCCCTATCGAACATTTACAAATAATCAAAGGTTAGGAAGAAGAAGAGCCAGAAATACAACATGGAATCCTACTAGACAAAATCTTATCAGGAATACTAACTGGACTGTAAATGTTGATACAAGTGGAAATATTACTCCAATATTAAGAAATAATGCAAATAATTTTTTAAATATGACACTTCAAAATTATGATCCTGTCAGAATTAGACCATCTATATCTCAGGTAAGACGTTCCACAAGAATTATGCTTTATAATGAATTAGACTCTTCTAGGAATCAAACAATTTGTCCTATTACACGTGAAAATTTCACTCCCGATACTTCCATAATGCAAATTATTCCTTGTGGACATATTTTCTCTGAGCTAAGTCTAAGAAGACATTTTAGATTTAGTTCTCGCTGTCCTCTTTGTCGATATGATATTCGTGATTATCATGAAGATTCATCAAGCGATGATAACAATACACCAGAGAATATAACATCTACAAATACAACTAGTTCAATATCAAGAAATTTTGTTAACAACTTTAATTCTGCAATTGGTTCAGTTATTAGAAATAGTGGGATTTTAGAATCTATAGCTGAACAAGATTCTTCAAGAAACATAATTAATAATGGCGATTCATTAGAAATACAATACTCTTTTTTTTTACCACAAAATTTGACTGAAAGCGATATTTCTGGCTCCTTAGTTACTTCGAGTGAAATATATGATGTTTCTGTTAGATTAGATGGTTCAAATAATGTCATAGAATATTCAATAAATGACATTAGTGGAAATTAAATCATACTTCTTGTTAAATTTATAAAATGCTCTAATATTTTCTTTTCGCTCATTACAATATTTAATGCTGATGCTTCATTTGAATAAGGTACAGCTAACTCTAATTGACTGCTATTTTCTACAACTGTTGTTCCATATTCTAAATATCTATTTTCTAATATATTTAATAACATTTCTAACGCTATTCTTTCGTTTCTATCAGATAATTTTGGAATATTAAATGAATTTCTATGTTTATTTACTATTAATTTTAATTCTTCCTTATTAGCATTTAATATTCTTAACTGAGAAAGTAATCTATTAAATTCTCCTCTTTCTCCTTTTTTTAAAAGTGCCTTAAAATGTTTATTTATTAAATTTGATTTTGTACTGAAATCATCATCATTATCCGGTTCCATATCAAACTCAATACAAGTCTCACAATACTGGTCGTCTATGTCTTTCAAAGAAAATCCATAAAATAATAAATACCTATTATTTGCTTTATGCCCGTATGAGTCCATTATTTGTTTTCCATCTGGTATATCATGCTGTGCTCTCATAGTAAAAGAATCTAATGGAGCTTCAAATGTCCATTTGACATCTGGAGGTATGTGATGATTTAACATGTCGGCCAAAGGAACCATAGCACTACAGTGATGTCCATCTATTATAATTCCAAAATTCCTTGATGCTACTATTATTCTTACATAACAATAATCTTCAAACGAAAATTCACGTTTAAAACCAGGCAATTTACAAAGATTATCATAATTCTTTTTTAATATTTCTTGTCTTTGTAAAATATCTTTTATTAAATGCGATGCCTCTAAATTTTCTAATTCTTCTTCACTCCAAAATATTGGAATATGACTCAAATCTTTTGGTAGTATTTCAAAATAAGGAGTAAAGTATGAATTTTTATCGCTCATATGCTCCAACATATAAAGAGTTATTCTTTCTAAATTTTCAGTTGGTACATTTAATTTTGTTTCTTCTATTAAATCTGTATACTTACATTTTAATCTATTATGAATCAAAAGATTTCTTGGAATTTTTATAACAAGTTCTCCACGAGAAATATTATCTTTAGCATGAACGCCTCTTTCATTTTCTTTGTATTTTTGAAAGGCTACGTCGGGAAATTCAGCACCACCCTCTCGTAACCAAGAAACAAATTTATTAAATTCTTTATCTGCGTTATTTGATTTGGAAAATCTTTTTAAATCAGTACTCATTTTATTTATATATTTATAATATATTTATTATATATACTTAATGAGCGAGAGTGATGTCAATCCATTACTTAGAAGAGCACTAGCAAATACATTAAAAAACAAAGGATTATCTAATCCAAATAAAAAAAAAATAGTTCCTCAAGGTAAGCGTTTAACAAAAAAAAGAAGAGACCAGCATAAAACACGAAAAGTCGTAATATCTAATAATAACAATAGTCTCTCTAAAATGGCAAAGAAAATGGCTAATGAAACGCCTCAACCTTCTTGTTTAAGTGGAATGTGTACTATATCAGGTGGTGGAACAGGAGCAAGTACTATGAAAATACCAGAAATAGTAATCACACAAGATAATTTACATTTATTAGAAGTTGGCGATTTAATAAGGTTTTACTACGGAGCTGGATTTAATACAAGACATGGAGTAATTGAATCTATAACTGATTCATCAGTAAATTTGAGAAATGTATCTCATGATCCTGATTGGGTTTCTCCTATAGGCGAGGAAAGAAAAATGGAAAGAGCAACACCAGAATCAATACCAAAAAATAGAATAGGTAATATGATAAAAGTATTCAAATATGATACTCCATCAGGAATTGCTGAAGAAGTTCACAATAATTTACGTCCTTCTACTCCTGAAAATCCTGAAGAAACAGATAATTTACCTCCTTCTACTCCTGAAAATCCTGAAGAAGCAGATCAAACAACTGGAGGTAAAAGAAAAAGAAAGAAAAGAAGAACACGAAAAAAGAAAAAAAGAAAAACTAAAAGAAAGAAAAAGAAAAGAAAAACACGAAAAAAGAAAAAGAAAAGAAAAACAAAGAAAAAAAGAGGTGGAATGGATGGTGAAAAACAACCCGAAAGACCTTCACAACCTCAGCCGCACTGGGGTTTAGCGGTTGACGGCAAAGAATCAAAGGTAAGCCAAGGTAAAGCAAACTCTATAAGGGCATTAGAAGAAAGACTGGATCCCGGTTTTTTGGATGGAAGACATATTAATATAGAAGACCTTATAACTGCTCCAGTTATGGGTAACGGTAGTGATACAGATTCTGCTTCTGAATTAGACTTTGAAGATGACCCCTATGGTAATCTTACATTTTGGCAACGCACATTTCAAGATCAAAAAATAATATATTGTAAAAATTGTTTGGATAGTCACAATAGATTAAGAAGAATTAGGTCCCCCAGCGACAGACATATAGATGCAACGCATAGGTGGGCTATAAGTCAAAATTGGCAAGCACCATCAACAGGATACCCCCATTGGTTATGTCCTGTATGTAGGCAAGGTGATATAAAACAGCCAGTAACCGAAAGTCATAAAGTGGATGTAGAACCCATGGATGTTGATGAATAAAATTAATAAGTAGAAGTTACTTGCTCCACCCTAATAGTAACAGGATTAATTTTTTGTATAGGAAAAACTCTACTATTTTTTTTTCTTCTTCTTTCTTTTTCTTTTGTATATGCAGTAATTCTTTCTCCCATTAAACAAGCAATAAATGCCATAATAAATAAAACCAGACTGAGGTCTCTTAGTTGTTCTAATATTATAGAACAAAATAAACAAATAACTCCCATCAAAAGTAGGGAAGAACATAAACATAAACCAACATCGTTAGGTCTATAATTCTTCATTTATAATTTTTGGTTTCTTTTTTGTAATTCAGTACTCGGTACAAATAAATTAAATTAAATCAATTTATTTTATTTACATATAGGTCCAGCAAAAATCATAAACAAACAAAAAAGTGGGAAAAAGAATATACAAATAACAAGTAATTTATAAGGGATTAAGCAAATATTAGAAAAACAAGAAAAACAAGAACTTTCTTTTCTTTTACGTTCTAATAATTTTTTATTTTCTTTATAATTAACAAAAATATTATCATATATGTCTTCAGCGGAACCAGGTAAGTTTTGAAAATAAAACTCTTCAAATTCATTATCTAATGTCATTAAAAACTCCATAGCAAGTGAATTTAAAATCATATCTTTTAAATCATTTTCAACAAAAACAATCCAAATATTAGCACCATATACAAGTAAGTTAAATGAAAATTCTTGAAATGTATCTAAAATAGTGCAAATAGAATCAACTCTATTCATTTTTTGAAGCCCTGTTCTTGTTGTCAAGTTATCCCATATAAAAAAACTTCTAGCAAAATAAAGAATAGAAATACCAGTAATCATCATTTTATTTTCAGCAGTATCATCAGCAGGACAAAAATTTCCATCAAAAGACCTTATTTCATGTATTATAAGTGCTACGTATAAAATCCACTGAGCTATAAAAATAAGTATTGGAAGGGCAGCAATTAAAGAAAAAATATGAGAACAATAAATTTTATTTGATTTTTTTAATTCTTTATTAAGATAACCTTTTTTAATATGATATTTAAAAAGAGAAAACATTCCAAATTTTGGATCAGATAGAACAATATCTTTTTTATCTTCTTCTGTAATTATGTACTGAAATGATGCTGGAGAATGAAAATCAGGGGATATTTTTTGCGTATGTTCACCTCCAAGTAATAAATGATCTTTCATTTTAAACCAAAATGTCTTTAAAATAAGGGGAATAGTTTTTGAAACATAAGAACATTTTGAGGGAGGTCTTAGTAAGTTGTCATTAGATGGAATTGTTCTAATATGAAGTGCCTTTGGAGAATTTCTTAATTTATCTAAAATATTAATTGTTGTATATTGAGGATGTTCTAGTTCTAGTTCTAATTCTAGTTTTTTTGTTCTTTTCGTTTTTAACTTGTGAAGCAAATTTAATTGTCTTATTGTAAGATTTGGTTCATCACTTTTTACATCTAAAATATTTTTATCATTACTTTTTATCATTAAATAATAAAAAATTATATTTTTATATTATTTTAATTATTTAAAATTGTGTTAATTAATTTTTTTTAAAGAAAGAGGTTATAGATTTGTTAGCATTTTTAATATTAATAGCTTGTCTAAGCGCATCTTGAAATACAATTTCTTTGACTGCTTTATTTCTAATCTTATCAATTTTGGCTTTAGTTTTTTTCGGGTTGTCTTTAAATTCACGAGCAATAGACCTTTCTTGTCTTCGTAGAGCTTTTAATTTTGGTTTAAATTCTGGAATTTGATCCAATAGTAAAGCAAATACTTGTTGAACTGGTTTTTGAATTTGATTTGTTATGTAAAACGAGTAGTCAGGACGGATTTTATTTTTAATAATAAAACCAGGTGTTTCGATTTTATCACCTTGAAGTTTAACCCTTCCTTTAGTTTGAATATAAACAAATGGTATTCTTGAACCGGGAGAAGGTTTATTACCGGGGTCTCGTTCTGCCATTCTATCAGCAAGCACTTTGTGTGCAATTGATTCTGGATTTTTATAAAAGCCACGAAGTGATTTTGTTATGATAAGTTTATCTAGTGGATATTTTTCATCAACAATATCTTGCAAACTCTGTTGTGTAAAACGAATAGCCTTAGGAACATCCCTTTCTCCCATAAGAATATCAATAATTCCACCATATACATCCTTCACGATTGGTGCATTATCTCGTCTTTTAAGAACAATACCCATAGATTTTCTTTTACATTTATTAATATTAAATTCATAAAGCATACCAACATATCTTTTTTTTGATAAAAGAAGGAAAGGATCAAAAGTCTTTTCATATTCTAAATCGTGTGGATCTTTAAGAAATTTACTTGATAACTCTCCAACTTCTACCGCTAAGTCAATAGTAATTTCCAACGCTTTTTTACCTTTAATAGGATTACCTTCTAAGTCTTCAAGATAAAAGCACATAAAACAAGAATCCGTATCTCCATAGACAACTTTGGCGTTAGATTTAACCTGTCCATATTTTTTTGTTTCGCAAATTCTATTTCCATAAACTCCTTCGATAATTTCCTTACCATAGCTTAGTAGTTTTCTTCCAGTTGCTGTAGTTGATGCTGCTATATCTTTTTCATAGAAAGCACTTGTTCTTGCACCACACTGACCATAAAGAGAATTTGCTGTAATTTTAATTGCTAACTGCCTGTTATTAAATACATTTTTCATAAAAGAATTATAAGTATCTTTAATTGATTCAATATCATCTTTACTTACTTCTGTAAAAGTGTTTTTTAATTTACCATTTTCCATAAATACATTTTGAACGGAATATGACTCTTCTTTTTCACTTAAAATACCAATAATTTCATTACCATCTTTAAGAGTTAACGTCTTATATTTAATTTTGGCCCTTGTTGCTTTTCTTGAGCCCAACAGCTCAACTAAAACAGAAGGCATGATACCCTTTTTATTATTCTTAAATTGTGCAAATCTACAAATCTTATAACCTGTTAGCACTTTTACTTCTTTTGTTTTTTCACTTTTACGACGCCATTCATAAGTATCATATTTTACATCAACATATTTTAATCCTTGAATATTATCATAAATATAATTACCATCACTATTCATATCACCTGTTTCTTTAATCAAATTATCATATAAGTCATATTCTTTAGTCCAAACTTTACTATCGTGTGATATATTTTCACTAATCATGCAACTGGGATATAGAGAAGAATAATCAACAACTGCAACAGGAAGATCAATATAAAGACCACAAGTTGGTGGGAAAACAACAGCTCCTTCATATGAGCCATCATTCTCAGCTTTATCAATAACAGGCATTAAAGTATCTTTTTCCGCACATTTTTTACTAATGAAACTAAGAAGTTTAATACCTTGTCCTCTCATAACAATATAATCAATAGGAACAGAACAGATAGCAGAAATCTCTATCATACCAGATATGATATCATTCTTTCGTAAAAGATGGTGCACTAAATTACAATCCTGAAAACAATAACGAGCAATTTTTGTTCTATCTTCTGTTGTGCCCTCCGCTGAGAATGCGTGAAACAACTCTGCAGGCCCCACATCATCTTTACCTAAACCCCAGCGAAGTTTCTTATCTTTGTCAGGATAAATAAGACCTTCAATTATAAACTCACCTTTTTTCTCATTTAAATCTAAAACCTTGAACTTTGCTCCTTCTTTATATTTATCAGTTGAATGACCTATCATATCAAAACAAACATAATTTTCTCTTTGTAAGCCTGTTAAATTTTTACTTTTGATAATAGTGACGTTATTCTCTTTATCTAATTTCCATTCACTAATCATATCTCCAATAAAATGAGCTGCAACATTCTGCAATTTGTAAGATGTAAGATTTTCTTCACGTCTAAAATGATTATATAAATCAATTTGTATAATTCCATCCAAATCAAGATAATCTAGGTTGTGCTCTCCACTTGCAATTTTAATTTTTTTATTTTGTCGCCTTGATTTAATATCTTTATTTTTTGAAATTTCTACAAACCAATCTGTTGTATCACTATTGGGATTTTTCTTTGGATTAAAACAATTCAACTCAATTGCCCTATTACATAAGAACTTCCAATCAAATCCAAATATATTATAACCAATAATAATATTAGGTTGTTCTTTAAGTAGCATTTTCTTCCATTCCATTAAAACAGATCTTTCATTATCGCACGAAATAATATCAGTTCTACTATTATCTATTTCAAAATCATTACAGGAACCTAAGCAAATTCCATGATTGTAGTATGGTTCGCAATCACCATAATTCATAAAAG
>CESF01019333.1_pt1 | contig 12597 bp, 7 predicted proteins | sample 356331 | NCBI WGS metagenome assembly CESF01 (sample SAMEA2621779, study PRJEB7988) | marine metagenome | biome: marine biome (ENVO:00000447); feature: surface water layer (ENVO:00002042); material: "saline water (ENVO:00002010), including plankton (ENVO:xxxxxxxx)" | depth 5 m
TTTTTTGTAAAAATATGTCAAAGAAATTTAATTTAGTTTCAAATTATAAACCAGCAGGCGATCAGCCTAATGCCATAAATGAGATAGTTAATGGTTTAAATAATGGACTACTCAATCAAACTCTTCTTGGTGTTACAGGATCTGGTAAGACCTTCACAGTCGCTAATGTAATTCAGCAAGTCCAAAGACCTGCAATTGTCATGGCTCATAATAAAACGTTAGCAGCGCAGCTTTATGGAGAATTCAAAGAGTACTTCCCTGATAATGCAGTTGAATACTTTGTTTCATACTATGACTATTATCAACCGGAAGCTTATGTTCCTTCTTCGGATGTATTTATTGAAAAAGACGCCTCTATAAATGAGCATATAGAACAAATGCGCTTATCTGCAACTAAGGCAATAATGGAGAGAAGAGACGTAGTAATAGTTGCCTCAGTGTCTGCAATCTATGGCTTAGGTGATCCTCAGTCCTATCTGCAAATGGTTCTACATTTGGATAGAGGCGACGAAATTGATCAAAGAACATTATTAAGAAGGCTGGCTGAACTCCAATATCAAAGAAATGAAGTAGAATTTAAACGCTCCATGTATCGAGTTAGAGGAGACGTAATCGATGTATTCCCAGCAGATTCTGAAAAGGAAGCGCTTCGAATAGAGCTTTTTGGAAATGAAATTGACTCTCTCAAGCTTTTTGATCCTTTAACAGGAGAAGTATTAAGAGAAGTTCCAAGGATAACTATTTACCCAAAATCTCATTATGTAACTTCAAGAGAAAAAGTTCTTCAAGCTATCGAGTTTATAAAGGAAGAGTTAGTTCTTAGATTGGACTACTTAAGAAAGGAAAATAAGCTTGTCGAAGCTCAAAGACTAGAGGAAAGAACAAAATATGATATTGAAATGCTCAAAGAGCTTGGATTCTGTTCAGGTATTGAAAACTATTCAAGATTTTTATCAGATAGACAACCAGGTGAACCTCCACCCACGTTGTATGAATATCTTCCTCAAGATGCTTTAGTATTTATTGATGAATCTCATGTCTCTTTACCGCAATTAGGGGGGATGTATAGAGGAGACAGATCCAGAAAGCAAACATTGGTTGATTATGGGTTTCGTCTGCCCGTAGCATTAGATAACCGACCTCTTAGGTTTGATGAGTGGGAGAAATTATCTGGTCAGCGCGTATTCCTTTCTGCAACACCTGCAAAGTATGAAACTGAAAATTCTGGAAATATAGTTGAATTGGTAGCTAGACCGACTGGATTGACGGATCCAGAAGTAGAGATAAGACCAGCTACTCATCAGGTAGATGATCTGCAGGAAGAAATAAATAAAATTGTTAAAAACGGTGACAGAGTATTAGTTACTGTTTTAACAAAAAGAATGGCAGAAGATCTAACTGAGTACTTAGATGAGAACGGTACTCGAGTTCGATACCTACATTCAGATATAGACACTGTCGAAAGAGTTGAAATTATAAGAGACTTGAGACTCGGAGCTTTCGATGTTCTTGTAGGTATAAATCTACTAAGAGAAGGTTTGGATATACCTGAAGTAGCCTTAGTGGCGATTCTGGATGCAGACAAGGAAGGCTTTCTTAGGTCTGAAAGCTCATTAATACAAACTATAGGAAGAGCAGCGAGACATATCGAAGGCAGGGCAATTCTTTATGCAGACAAAATGACCGGTTCTATGGAAAGAGCCATAGGCGAAACCAATAGAAGACGAGATATACAAGAGGCCTTTAATAAAGAAAACTCCATACAACCTAAAGGTATAAAAAAGAAAATTGGGGATATTATGGAGGGCGCTAGGTCTGTTAAAGGAAAATCGAAGACTAGAAGAAAGCTTGATAAGTTAGGTGAGATAGAATTCGATCCAATTGAAAGTTTTAATGATCCTGAAAAAATAAAAAAAGAAATAGTTAAAATAGAGGACCAGATGTACAAATATGCGAAGAATTTAGAATTTGAAGAAGCTGCGTCTTATCGAGACCGAGTAGAGGACTTAAAAAAGAAATTACTTTTGACTTAGAAACATTTCTAATTTATTCGTTAACAAAGTTGTTACCGAATATAAGTTATTTACTTCGCATATGCTTTTATTACAATATCTCTTAGACATTAATGAACTCAATAATCGAAGTTTCGCCTAATATCATAGCCTTAATCGGCTCCGTTGGCGTCTCTGAGTTCAGATTAAACCAACTTATACAAACCATAAACTCTGAAGAGATTACAGATATTAGCTGCCGTGAAATCTATTTTTGTGAGCTTAACGACTGCCTGTCTAAATTTACAGAAAATGAGATATCAAGACTGAGTAATCTTTTAAATGCTAATGAGAATATCTATGATTTAGAAGAAAGTTTTTTCTTTATAACACCAAGAATTGGGACCATATCCCCATGGTCTTCAAAGGCAACTGATATAGCAAAGAACTGTGGGTTGAGTTCCGTAAAAAGAATTGAAAGAGGCACCTACTACTATTTCAATAAAAAATTAGACACTGAGATTTTACAAGATTTAGGAAATTTACTTGTCGATAAAATGACTCAGGAGGTTGTCTATAGCCTTAATGATATTAATAAGTTTTTTTCTAATCTTAAACCTGGTTTATCAAAAGAAATAGATATATTTACCAATCAAGAGGCTTCTCTCAAAGAGGCGAATATAGAACTAGGTCTTGCATTAAGTGAAGATGAAATAATGTATCTTTATGAAAGTTATATAAAGACGAATAAAAATCCTACTGATGCTGAATTAATGATGTTTGCGCAGGCAAATTCTGAACATTGCAGACATAAGATTTTTAATGCTGATTGGGCAGTGGATGGAAAGACACAACCAAATAGTCTTTTTGATATGATAAGAAACACTCATAAAAATAATGCTAATGGTGTTATTTCGGCTTATGAAGACAATGCTGCCATTCTGAATGGCCATGTATCGAACAGATTTTACCCTCAGGATGGAAAGTATAGTTCTCATGAAGAGGAAGTTAACTTGGTTATTAAAGTTGAAACACATAATCACCCTACAGCAATCTCTCCTTTTTCAGGTGCCTCTACTGGTTCAGGTGGAGAAATCAGAGATGAAGGCGCAACTGGAATTGGGGCTAAACCTAAAGCAGGACTTACTGGGTTCTCTGTATCGAATCTCCGTATTCCTAAACTTATTGAAGATTGGGAGTTTGATGAAGAGCTGCCTCAAAGAATAGCATCTCCTTTAAAGATAATGATAGATGCTCCAGTAGGGGCTGCTTCATTCAATAATGAATTCGGTAGACCGAACGTACTTGGATACTTTAGGTCTTTTGAGGAAAAGGATAATGAAATTCATTATGGCTATCACAAACCAATTATGCTGGCAGGAGGCTTAGGAAATATAAAGAAAGATCATGTTTTTAAGAAAGATGTACCTATTGGATCAAAACTAATTGTTCTAGGTGGCCCAGCTATGCTCATAGGTTTAGGTGGTGGCTCGGCATCATCTTTAGCATCAGGTGAAGGAGATGGCGATCTAGATTTTGCTTCAGTTCAAAGAGAAAATCCTGAAATGGAGAGAAGATGCCAAGAAGTTTTAGATAGATGCTGGCAAGAACAAAATAATCCAATTTTATTCATCCATGATGTTGGGGCAGGAGGTCTTTCAAATGCAATACCTGAATTAGTCAAGGATAGTGGGCATGGTGGTTTGATTAATCTTCGCGATATCCCAAATTCAGAGCCTGGTATGACGCCGATGGAAATTTGGTGCAATGAATCTCAGGAAAGATACGTCATGGCGGTATCTGAAGATAATATCAATAATTTTGAAGAGATATGTAATAGAGAAAGATGTCCTTTTTCGATTGTAGGAGAAATCACTAAAGGAAATAACTTAGAAGTTTATGATTCCTTCTTTGATAATTACCCTATAAGTCTTTCTTTAGAAATTCTTTTTGGAAAACCACCCAAGACCTATATGGCTTTTGATCGACAAGAAAAACTATCATCCAAGATTAATTTACCAAAGAAAATACATAAAGATCTTGTCTATAGCGTTTTAAGGCATCCCACTGTAGCTAGTAAAAGTTTCTTGATAACAATAGGCGATAGATCCATCACTGGGCTGGTTGCAAGAGACCAGCTTGTTGGACCGTGGCAAGTTCCTGTTTCGGATTATGCACTCACTAAATCAAGTTTTTCAGGATACACAGGCGAGGCTATGGCAATTGGTGAAAGAACTCCTCTTGCAGTTTTGAATGCGAAAGCAGCCGCTAAAATGTCAGTTGGAGAAGTTGTAACAAATATCCTTCCTTCAGGAATTGGAAATATTTCAGATATAAAGTTATCTGCTAATTGGATGGGGGCTCCAGGTAAACTCAGAGGAGATCAAGATTTATATGAAGCTGTAGAAGCTATCGGTATGGATCTATGTCCTGAATGGAATATAACAATTCCTGTAGGTAAAGACTCTTTATCAATGTCTACGGAATGGGTAGATGATACAAAAGATAAGTCAGTGATATCTCCTTTATCACTTGTAGTTACAGGTTTCTCTCCGATTCAAAATACATCAATTGCAATAACTCCTGAATTAAAAAATGAGATTAACTCTTCTTTGTTGTTTATAGATTTAGGCAAAGGAAGCACTAGGATGGGTGGCAGTATTCTTGCTCAAATTAATAACGAAATCGGTGGTATTTCTCCTGATGTGGAGTGTATTGAAGAAATGCCTAATTTCGTTTCAGCTTTTTACGGACTGCTGAAAGAAAATAAAATATTAGCTTATCATGATCGGTCTGATGGAGGATTAATTACCACCTTAGCCGAGATGTCATTTTCTAGTCGACTTGGATTAAACATAAATCTTGATTCTTTAATCCAAGAAGAAGAAAAAGTAATTGAACAAATTTTTAACGAAGAACTAGGGGCGGTAATTCAAGTTTCAAATGATGACCTCAATGAAGTATTAACCACCCTTGAAAGTTCTGGACTTGCAGGTCACTTGCACAATATTGGATCAATTTCTTCTGAAGAAAAGATAAATTTATTATTAGATGATCGGCAATTATTATCTCTTTCTATTGAAGATCTTTTGAAAAACTGGTTTCAAGTTAGTTTTGAAATTCAATCTTTAAGAGATAATCCTGAAACAGCTAAAGCTGAGTACGATCATGATACTAATCTTCAGAATCTAGGATTGAAATCTGTCTTGCCTTTTCTCATTCCAGAGAGGATTAATATAAAGAGTTCTAGGCCTAGGATTGCAATATTAAGAGAGCAGGGTGTAAATGGACAAAACGAGATGGCAGCGGCTTTTAACGAAGTTGGATTTGATTGTATTGATGTCCATATGACAGATTTATTATCTAATAAACAGAAGTTAGATGATTTTGAGGGGCTTGTTGCATGTGGTGGTTTTTCTTACGGAGATGTTCTTGGCGCAGGAGGTGGTTGGGCTAATAGTATTCTTTTCAATAAACATTTGAGAAACCAATTCGGAGACTTCTTTCATAACGAAAATGTTTTCTCTTTAGGAGTCTGTAATGGCTGTCAAACTTTATCATTACTATCCTCTTTGATACCAGGAAGCGATGGTTGGCCTACTTTTAAAAGAAATTATTCAGAAAAATTTGAATCTCGATTGATTCAAGTCAAGGTTAAAGACTCTCCTTCAATATTCTTTAGAGATATGGAAGGAGCGATCATTCCTGTTCCGGTTGCACATGGAGAAGGAAAAATTGAAATCTCAGAAGGATCTTTAGACGATTTTTCTAGATTGAATTTAAACTCCATTTCTTATACTGATGACAAGGGCATAGAAACTGACCTTTATCCGCACAATCCTAATGGCTCGCCTTTTGGAATTGCGGGATTAACAAACCAGTCTGGAACAGTAACGGTTATGATGCCCCATCCCGAAAGAGCATTTTTAACAGATCAGCTGTCTTGGCATCCTGAAGAATGGAAAAACTATAGCCCCTGGATAAAGTTCTTTTTGAATGCTAGAGAATTTATAGATTAAACGATTTATTTTTTTCTTTCTATCGTGTGAGTAGTAAGTGGGAACTCACCTTTTTTCAAATCAGCAAAGAAATTTTTTATCGCTATTGGTACAAATGGAAAAGCAAGTTCTTCCCAGGGCATATTTTCTTCGTTATAAAACTCAACCTCCAAACTCTCGCTTGTAGATGAGAAATCATCTTTTACAACTCGTGCCAAATAAAGCATATAAACTTGATTGATTTGAGGAACATTAAAAATTGAGTAAAGTTCTCCCATCTCAACTTCAGTATTAGTTTCTTCTAATGTTTCCCTAAAAGCGCCATGAGATACAGTTTCGCCATTCTCTAGGAATCCTCCAGGAAGAGTCCATTTACCGTATCTCGGTTCAATGGCTCTTTTACATAAAAGAATAGAGTTATCTTTTATGGGGATAGTACCAACGATAATATTCGGATTGGTGTAATGAATTAAGCCGCAGCTCGTGCAACAGTCTCGTTCTCTGTTGTCTCCTTCAGGAATTTTTCTCTCTGTTTTAGATCCGCATTGACTACAGTACTTCATTATAATTTTTTATTTCGATTTTAAAGCGACAGAAGTATAAACTATCCCTACAAACAATTTGTATTTATTCATGCTTGATAAAATTACGGAGAAAATAAAGTTATATTCCGGGACTCCACCTGTAGACGAGCTCAGACAAGCCGCTGTTCTGATTGCAGTAACGGAGTCAGAAAACCCTGAACTTATTTATACTCTAAGATCAAATAAAGTTGGTTCTCACGGCGGAGAAGTCTCTTTTCCAGGGGGAATGTTTGAGACAGAGGATAAAAATTTACAAGATACAGCACTTAGAGAGTCTCATGAAGAAACAGGTCTAGATAGGTCTAAGGTTAATATATTAGGCTCTATTGATACCGTTGTTTCTCGATTTAATATAAGTGTCACTCCTTATGTAGGAATTGTCCCAAGCGACATCGAGCTGAATGATAATTCAGATGAAATTGAGGCTTGCTTTAGAGTGCCGCTTTCATTTCTTCTAGAAGATAAGCGTCATAGAAATGACGAAATTAACCGAAATGGAGATATCTTTTTTATGCCTGCATACTCGTATGATTCTTATATAATATGGGGATTAACTGCGATGATTACAGTGGATTTCCTTAATATTGCATTAGATGCAAATATTGATTTAAAGACAAAAGGTAATTAACTTAGGGGAAAAAATAATGCTTTATAAATTGGGAGAAGCAGAGCCGATAATAGACGGAGATTTCTATGTTTCTGAGTCTGCATCCGTTCTAGGAAAAGTAAGGCTTTGTAACAATTCAAGTGTTTGGTTTGGGGCTACTTTAAGGGGTGATACTGAACTAATAACAATTGGAGAAGGATCGAATGTTCAAGATGGCTCTGTTTTACACACCGACTTAGGATTCCCTTTGAATATAGGAAAAGATGTAACAATTGGGCACAAGGTAATGTTACATGGATGCACTATAGGAGATGGAAGCTTGATTGGAATAAATTCTGTTGTCTTAAATGGAGCAAAAATTGGAAAAGGGTGTCTAATTGGAGCTAATGCTTTGATTACTGAAGGTATGGTTATTCCCGATGGCTCACTTGTAATGGGCTCACCAGGAAAAATTAGAGGTGAGCTTAATGAGGACCAGAAACAAGGTCTCTTACTCTCTGCAAAACATTATGTAGAAAACGCAAAAAGATTTAAGGCAGAACTCGTAAAAATAACTTAAAAAATATGAAAACAGAAATTCTAAATTATAGTTTTGATAAACAAGACTACTCAACTTTTGTAGCTTATCCTGAAATTGAAAATGCTCCCTTAGTTCTTATAGCTCATGCTTGGGGAGGTAGAGATAATTTCGTAGAAGAAAAGGCTACACTTTTAGCAAAAGAAGGCTTTGTTGCTATGGCTGTAGATATGTATGGTGAAGGCAAACAGGGAACATCTGTTGAAGAGAACCAATCTTTAATGACACCATTAGTAGAAGATAGAGATAAGCTTAAATCTGTAATCAATGCGGCATTAAATGAAGGAAAAAAACTAAACGGTGTAGATCCAACTAAAGTTGCGGCAATTGGGTATTGTTTTGGTGGCTTAGTAGTATTGGACTTAGCTAGGTCGGGTGCAGACGTAAAAGGAGTAGTAAGTTTCCATGGACTACTAATGGATTCTAAAATCTCAGAACAAGGAATAAAAAGTAAAGTTTTAGTTTTGCACGGCGAAAGAGACCCAATGGTTCCTCCTGTTATGGTAAATGAATTTCAAAAAGAAATGACAGAAGCGGGTGCAGATTGGCAATTACATAGTTACGGAAATGCTTATCACTCTTTCACCAACAAAGAAGCTAATGATCCAGATTTAGGCACACAGTATCATGAAGATGCAGATAAAAGATCGTGGCAATCAATGATGAACTTTTTTTCTGAAATACTTTAACTTTAAATGTCGGATACATTATCTACAAATCAAATTAGGAAGATTTATTTAGATTTCTTCCAAGAGAAAGGGCATACATTGGTTGAGAGTGCTTCTTTAGTTCCAGTTAATGACCCATCTCTTTTATTTACAAATGCTGGGATGGTTCCATTTAAGGACCTTCTTTTAGGTGTAGAAAAAAGAAGCTATACAAGAGCAGTCAGTTCTCAAAGATGCATCAGGGCTGGAGGGAAGCATAATGATCTAGATAATGTAGGTTATACCGCGAGACATCATACCCTTTTCGAGATGCTAGGAAACTTCAGTTTTGGTGACTATTTCAAAGAAGAGGCAATATTTTTTGCATGGGAACTTTTGACCGAGAAATACAATATAGACCCGGACAAATTATGGATAACTGTTCATGAGAGTGACGATGAGTCGGAAGATATATGGATAAATAAAGTAGGAGTTGATCCGTCAAGAGTATCTAGATTAGATGATGAAGAGAATTTCTGGACTATGGGTGATACAGGTCCTTGCGGTCCTTGTAGTGAAATTTATTATGATCATGGTGATCACCTTGAAGGTGATCCTCCCATACTAGGTAACGAACCTGGTGACAGATTCATCGAGATTTGGAATTTGGTATTTACCCAATTCGATAGAGATAAAAACGGTTCTCTTAATCCTCTTCCAAACCCTTGCGTTGATACTGGAATGGGTCTGGAGAGAATGGCAGCCGTACTTCAAAACGAACACAATAATTACGATACCGATATCTTAAAGGCAATAGTTTCTGAGGCAGGAAAACTAACCAAAGTTGATGATCTTAAAAATCCTTCATTAAGGGTTATTGCCGATCATCTTAGGGCAGGCGTTTTCTTAATTGCAGATGGAGTCGTTCCTTCCAATGAAGGAAGAGGTTATGTCCTAAGAAGAATAATAAGACGTGCATTGAGGCATGCTCATAAGCTTGGAATGAAAGAGTTAATTCTTGCGAAACTTGTTCCTGTCTTGGAAAAAAAAATGGGGGAAGCTTATCCTCTGCTGATAAAAAATTCAGATATTATTAAGGCTAATCTTTCAAAAGAAGAAGAACAGTTTTCCACTACTCTTGAACAAGGAATGCAGCTTCTTGAGTCGGCTGTTCAAAACCTAAAAGGTAAAGAAATTCCTGGTGAAGTGGTGTTTAAGTTGTATGACACTTACGGCTTTCCTGTCGATATGACGGCTGACTTTGCAAGAGAAAAGAATCTTACTGTAGATATAGATTCATATGATTCTTTAATGCTAGAGCAAAAGGAACGGGCAAGATCTTCAAGCAGTTTTAACTCTATAATTCCTGAGTCACTCAATATCGAAGGCTCAACTAACTTCTTAGGTTACGAGTCTTCTTCCTTAAGCTCTAACATTATAGAGATAATTTCTAACTCAGATAACCATATCAATGGAGAATTAACTGAGGAGCAAGAGGGCTTGATTTTACTTAATGAAACACCATTTTATGCTGAATCTGGAGGCCAAGTAGGTGACATAGGGTTAATCAAAACAAGTGATTCTTTATTTGAGGTTTATGACACTCAAAAAAAAGGAGATCATTTTTTACATATAGGTATTGTTAAAAATGGATCATTTAAAAAAGATGACCAAGTGGACGCTGAGATAAATCAAGAGCACAGGAACAGAATAAAAAGCAATCACAGCGCGACCCATTTACTCCATGCAGCTTTAAGAAATGTTCTAGGAGATCATGTTGAGCAAAAAGGCTCATTAGTTGAAGAGTCTCGCTTAAGATTTGATTTTGCTCACAATAGCTCTATCGAAAATGAAGACTTAGAAGCCATTGAGGATCTTATCAATGAAGAAATAGCTAAAGATTCAGAATCAAAAACAGAAATTCTTCCTATAAGCGAAGCAAAAGAAAGGGGGGCTATCGCCTTTTTTGGAGACAAATATGGTGATGAAGTAAGAGTGCTAGATATCGCTAATGGTTTTTCAATCGAGTTGTGTGGCGGAACTCATGTTGAAAGAACCAGTGAAATAGGTTGGATGAAGATTATTTCAGAATCAGGAATTTCTGCTGGCGTTAGAAGAATTGAAGCGGTAACCGGTCAGGGAGCTAATTTTCTGTTAGATGAATTGGAGCAAGATTTTTCATCAATTAATAATGAATTATTTGTAGATTTAGATGATTCAAGAGAAGGTTTAGAGGCATTGGAATATTCACGTTTTTTACAGAATGAAATCAAATCTTACGGAAAAATTCTGAATTGTTCATCTGATCAAGTGTTAAAAAGAATTATTCAAATTAAAGAAGAGAACATTACATTTACAAAAGAACTGGAAATCAATGAAGCTAATATAGAGATATTTGAAGACGTCGTTGAGGCCATAGAACATCTTGTATCTATTAATCAATCTTTAAAACAAGAAGTAAAGAAAGCCCAATCAGAAGATCTAGGGTCGTCTGTTGAAGGATTAATTAAAAATTCTATGGATGTTGAGGGATATAAGCTTATTATGAATGTTTTTGATGGGCTTGATTCCAAAGAATTAAGAGAAACCGCCGACCGATTAAGAAATCAAAGTCCTAATTCAATTATCGCCCTAATCTCTATTTGTGAAGACAAGGCACCTGCAATAGTTGCTTGCTCTAAGGGGGTTGATATAGATGCTAAAGAAGTAATGAAACATTTAGTAAATCAATTGGGTGGAAGCGGCGGAGGAAGGCCTGATTTTGCACAAGGTGGTATAGAGAATAAAAAAGATGTAGATATTGCTCTAGCTTCAGTTGCAGACTTAATTGTTTCTTTAAATAACCAGTAATATAGAATACAAACCCTTTTTTATGGGTAGATTAATAGTTAAAAAGTTTGGAGGCACTTCGGTAGCAGATAGTGTCCGCATTGAAGCTGTAGCGGATAATGTAGAAGCTGAAATCAGAAAGGGCAATAAAGTCACAGTTGTTTTGTCAGCTATGGGCAAAAGTACAGATGCTCTTATTGAACTAGCTAAAGAAATCAACCCTGAACCGGATTTGCGGGAATATGATGCGTTAGTCTCAACCGGAGAACAAATCTCTGTTGCCTTATTGGCCATGGCACTTTTAAAGCGCGGAATTAAGGGAAAGTCTTATACTGCCTATCAATTAGGTATCAAGACAAACTCAAGCCATAGCAGGGCACGTATCTTAGATGTAGAGGTAAGTAAAATAACCTCAGAACTAAATGATGGAGTTGTACCTGTAATCACAGGCTTTCAAGGTATGAACGAATCTGGAGATATAACTACTTTAGGGAGAGGGGGCTCAGATACTACCGGTGTAGCTCTGGCTGTAGCTTTAAAAGCTGATGAGTGCCAGATTTATACAGATGTTGATGGTGTATTTACAACAGATCCTAGAGTTTGCTCTAAAGCAAGATTACTCAAAGAAGTGAGTTTTGAAGAAATGCTAGAATTATCGAGTTCAGGAGCTAAAGTTCTTCAGTTAAGAGCAGTAGAATATGCTAGTAAATTCAAATTACCCCTTCGCGTCTTGTCGAGTTTTAACGAAGGCGAGGGGACATTAGTTCAAGAGGAGAAAAACATTATGGAAAGACCAATTGTATCGGGGATTAGTAGTATTGATACTGAAGCAAAACTCACTATTAGAGGTGTGCCTGATGTTCCAGGCGTTGCTGCAAAAATCTTAAGTCCCATTAGTGATCAGGAAATTGAAGTTGATGTTATTGTTCAAAATATCAGCGCTGATAATAATACTGACTTTACTTTCACTGTCGACAAAGCCGATGCAAAAAGAGCAGAAGATATTTTAAGAGAAGTCTCTGAATCTTTGGGTGGTGGACTTGTTGAAGTAGACGACAACATAGCAAAAATTAGTATTGTTGGAAGAGGGATGAGAGCCCATGCCGGTGTGGCTAGCAAAATGTTTCAAGCACTTGCAAAGAGTGAAATTAATATCTCAATGATTACAACTTCTGAAATTAAAATATCTGTTGTTATAGAAAAATCTGAAATGTCTAAAGCGGTTACTGCTCTTCATGAAGCTTTTGATTTAGATAAAGAGCTAGATACTTAATGGAAGCATTCATCGGACTATTTGGTCTTGAACAAGGAATCTTAAGGGGTTTTATTTTTGGTTTAGTTCATGTTGGAATCCTGATTATCGG
>CESF01312487.1_pt1 | contig 12590 bp, 9 predicted proteins | sample 356331 | NCBI WGS metagenome assembly CESF01 (sample SAMEA2621779, study PRJEB7988) | marine metagenome | biome: marine biome (ENVO:00000447); feature: surface water layer (ENVO:00002042); material: "saline water (ENVO:00002010), including plankton (ENVO:xxxxxxxx)" | depth 5 m
ATGATTCTGTGGGGCCCACCCGGAACGGGAAAAACTACCCTAGCAAGACTTTTGGCGCTGCAAAAAGAACGACCCTTCTACCAGCTCTCTGCCATCAACTCGGGTGTAAAAGAAATCAGAGACATTCTACAAAAAGCAGAACATAACGGCGACTTATTCTCCAGCAAAAGCCCCCTTTTGTTCATAGACGAAATTCACCGGTTCAGTAAATCTCAACAAGACTCCTTGCTGGGGGCGGTTGAGAAAGGAAGCATCATACTAATCGGAGCTACTACAGAAAACCCCAGTTTTGAGGTCATCAATGCATTGTTATCCAGATGTCAGATTTATGTCCTTAATACACTGGACAAATCCCAATTACAACAATTGATCTCCAATGCTCTTAGTCGCGATATCGAATTAAAAAGTAAAAAAATTGAAATCCTTGAAGACCAAGCACTTTTAAAAGTTTCCGGAGGGGATGCCAGAAAATTACTCTCGGCCCTCGAACTGGTGATCAACAGCACTCCCGAACCCATAAAAATCGACAATGCATTGGTACAGGAAAAAATTCAAACCCAAATGGCAATGTTCGACAAAAATGGCGATTTGCATTACGACATCATCTCCGCCTTTATCAAATCCATTAGAGGAAGCGATCCCAATGGGTCAGTTTATTGGTTGGCGAGAATGATTCAAGCAGGGGAAGAAGTCAAATTTATAGCCCGCAGAATGTTGATCCTTGCATCGGAGGACATCGGCAATGCCAATCCCACTGCACTGGTATTGGCCAACAGCACCTTTCAGGCAGTAAATATATTGGGTTTGCCCGAGGCCAGAATTCCACTCAGCCAATGTGCCATTTATCTGGCAGGATCTGAAAAAAGCAATGCCTCATTTACCGCTATTAATAAAGCACAACAAAAGGTAAAAGAAACGGGAGACCTGGGCGTACCCCTAGCCCTTCGTAATGCACCTACCCAATTGATGAAAGAATTAGACTACGGCAAAAACTACCAATACGCCCATGATCATGAAAATCATTTTGTCGATATGGAATTCTTACCGAAAGATCTGGAAGGTTTTCGGTTTTATGATCCAGGAGAAAATACCAAAGAAAGTCAAATCCGAAAGTTTCTAAAATTGAGATGGAAAGACAAATACGGCTATTAATTTTTCTTCCAAAAGAAAGGCGTAAACAAAATCAAGACTGTAAAAAGTTCCAAACGCCCCATCAACATCAAAAAAGAAGACCAATATTTACCGAGAGGGGGTAATTGACTAAAATTACTAGCCGGGCCAAAATCACCAATGGCCGGGCCTACATTTCCAAGTGAAGAAGCCGCTACCCCTATAGCATTTTCGAAATCCAACCCCATCAATCCAAAAACCAGACTTCCGACTATAAATGATATCATGTAAAGAATAAAAAAGGCCAGTATATTACCGATGATTTCTTTACTGACAACCTTACCATTGTATCGTGAGGGAATAATGGCACTGGGATGCAAGGCCCTCTTGAATTCCAAAAAACCACTTTTGATCATAAGCAAATGTCTCACAATTTTGATTCCTCCAGAGGTGCTTCCTGCAGAACCGCCTAAAAACATCAGTCCAAAAAAGAATATGGTCATAAAAGGAGTCCAGGCCGTATAATCAGCAGTAACAAAGCCTGTAGTGGTCACAATGGCCAAAACTTGAAAAAAGGAATGCCTAAGACTGCTTTCAACCTTTCCCCAAACCTCTGGATGATCAAAGGAATCCTTGCTGAGGTCAACTTGAGTGACCAGCACAGTAAAAACAATCATGGAAAAGACAAAAATGAATTTGGCGAAAGCCAAAAATTCATCGTCTTGAAAAACCTTTTTGATTTTGCCTGTAAAGGCAAAATAACTCAATACAAAATTCGATCCTGCCAAAAACATAAAGACGATGATGATGTAGTGTACCCAAGGCAAGTGATTCCAGTGAGCCAAACTTGCATTTTTGGTGGAAAACCCGCCGGAGGCCATGGTACTCATGGCGTGGTTAAGGGCATCGAATAGGGACATCCCGGCCAAATACAAAAGCAAGGTTTCGACAAAAGTGAAAGAAACATAAATTAACCACAATCTTTTAGCTGTATCTGTGATCCTCGGGTGAAGTTTATCACTGTTGGGCCCAGGAGCCTCGGCGGTAAACAACTGCATACCACCAATACCCAGCAGTGGGAGTATTGCAATGGCCAAAACGATGATTCCCATTCCACCGATCCAATGGGTCATGCTTCGCCAAAAAAGAATACCCGCAGGTAAGGATTCAATATCGGTCAAAATCGTAGATCCCGTAGCGGTATAACCCGACATGGTTTCAAAAAAAACAGAGGGCAAATCCCGAATTGCATCGGTTAACAGAAAAGGGGTCATTCCAGTGACTGTTATCAAAACCCATCCCAATGTTACTATTAAATATCCTTCTCTTTTTTGGATTTGAGCTTCGTGGTTTCTGGAAACCAACATCATAAAGCTCCCCAAAGTCATGACCAAAAAAGCAGAGAGTGTCATCTCGAAAGTTACCCCATCTTTCATCAGCCAACTGGCCATGGTAGCCAAAAGCATCAATCCTCCATTAAAAAGCAACAAAACGCCTATTATGTGGAGAATAACTTTATGGTTGAATTTGGACATCTGTTACTTTATAAAAACAAACTTTCAACACGCCTGATAGACCGGGGCATGGCACAAACCACAACACGATCACCGGGCATTATGGTATAATCTCCCAAAGCAATTACCCCATGGCCATCTCGTATTACCCCACCAATGGTTGCCAATCTGGGAAAGTCCAAATCTTTAATTTTGTAATTGGCGACCTTGGAATCGGGATTGACCACAAATTCTAAAATTTCTGCATTGAGGTTGTTAAGTGTAGTCATATCGACCACCTCTCCCCTTCTAATGTATCTGAAAATTGTATTTGCAGTAAGTAATTTTTTATTGATCAGTGTGTCGATTCCAATAGCTTGAGACAAATGGAAATAGTCCATATTTTCTACAAGCGCAATAGTCTTTTCGACTCCTTTGGAATTGGCCATCAGACAAGACATTATATTGGTTTCTGAATTTTCGGTAACAGAAATAAAAGCATCCATAGACTCAATAGACTCCTCCTCTAACAATTCAGAACTTCTTCCGTCTCCATGGATGACCATCAAATCGGGTAATTCCTCCGAGATTTCCATCGCTTTAAGCTTGTTTTGTTCCAGTAAGATCACCCTGAATTTATTATCACAGAGCTCTCTCGCGGTATTAACACCAATTTTACTGCCTCCAAGGATCATTACGTTTTTAATGGGCTTATTGCTTTTACCTGAAAGCTTCTGAATCTCTTCAACTCCTTCTTCTAGGGTAATAAAAAAAACAGTGTCTCCGGCTTCAAAAATGGTATCACCTCTGGGAATAAGTGTAAACTGAGTTCCTTTGCGTTGAACAGCAATGGGCATAAAGTGCACATCGGGAAAAATAGAGGCTGCTTCTTTGACCGATTTTCCAACAAAGGGAACATCGGAGCCCAACTGGGTTCCAATCATAGTCAACGCCCCCTCCTCGAATTCATAGCTGTTGGTAAATGCGGATTGATCCAGCAGTTGCTGAATTTCGTCTGCAGCCAGTTCTTCGGGAGAAATCAATTCATCCACGCCAATGTCCTGAAAACTAATGGACTCATCGGTATTGGTAAATTCTATGTTAGAGATTCGGGCAATGGTTCTTTTAGAGCCCAATTGCTTGGCCAAAGCACAAACCGTAATGTTTACCGATTCTGAGGCGGTAACAGCAATCAGCAAGTCAGACTCTGCCGCATTGGATTCCTTCAGCACGTTAAGAGAACAGGCGTTCCCCCTTATGGTTTTAATATCTAAATGCCCTTCAGCATAATTCAACCGATCGCGCTCTACGTCGATTAAAGTGATGTCAAGAGATTCGTAGGAGAGCAGCTTTGCCAAGTGAAAACCTACTTCTCCGGCTCCTGCGATTATTATTTTCATAATATAAGTTCGAGAACTTAATGCAAATATAATAAAACCATTGGGGTCACTTTTTTAATTCTATGAAATCATAATGGTTTGCATTTATCATATCTTTGCGTATGGCCAATAAACAAGTGGTTCCCTACCAAAACAAAAAAAGTTCAAAAAAAACTCAAGTTCGTCAAATGTTTGATGGAATCTCACCTCAATACGACCTGATGAACCGGATTATTTCGGGTGGTATCGACCTAAAGTGGAGAAAAAATGTAGTGGCCTTACTGCTGCCAAAAAAACCTAAAAAAATTTTGGATGTGGCCACAGGAACCGCAGATTTGGCAGTTGCACTAGCCCAAACCCAAGCCACTGAAATTGTTGGAATCGATATTTCCGATGGAATGCTGGATATAGGCAAAAAAAAGGTCAAAAAAAGTCAATTACAAAAAAGCATAAAAATGGAAATCGGAGACAGTGAAAATATTGACTATCCTACCGATTATTTCGATGCCGTTACCGTTGCTTTTGGAGTGAGAAATTTTGAAAACCTCGACAAAGGGCTATTGGAAATCCTAAGGGTTCTCCGACCGGGGGGCGATTTGATCATTTTGGAAACCGCTGTTCCCCAAAAATTCCTCCTGCGTCAGTTCTACCGTTTTTACACCAATTTTATCATGCCCTTAGTCGGTTGGATTTTTTCCAAAGACAAATCTGCCTATCAATATCTATCTGACTCTGCAAATGCTTTTCCTTTTGGCGAAGCTTTCAACAATATTTTAGCAAAAAATGGGTTTATAGCTATAGAGGATATTCCACAAACCTTGGGAGTAGCTTCTATTTATCGTGCTCAAAAACCGACGCAATAAAATTATTTTTCATGTAGCTGCCCTATTTTGCATTGTGGGCAACTTCGCTTATGCACAATATCCTAAGGTAAGAGAAAAGATAATAAACCTACCAACTTTTGATGATCGTTTTCTTCACTATGGTTATTACGTTGGTGTCAACTCCTATGATTTTAAGTTTTTATACGAAGAAAGTTATTATGAGGTAAAATTCAAAGACATAGAGGTGCAGTCCACAACCGGCTTTAATGTTGGATTGATCGGTGACTTGCGGGTCAATAAATATATCAACATCAGAATCGAACCCGGTTTGTATTATTCCAAAAGAGATTTAATTTTTCATAAACACCCCCTTTTTACAGATGAATCTGATCGTTTTAGGGAAGTAAAATCAACCTACATTCACCTTCCATTGATGGTTAAATTCAGTGCTGCGCGCATCAACAATTTCAGACCCTTTGTGTTGGCTGGAATCTCTTCAGATTTCAACCTTTCGAGCAACCACAAAAATATTGACGACAACTTCAGTAACGTATTCAGAACAGAACCTCATAATTTTAATTATGAAATAGGCTTGGGATTCGATTTTTATCTGTTCTACTTTAAATTCTCCCCATCCATAAGGGGAATATTTTCTATGCAAAACGAGGTGATTCCTGATAGTGTGAGTGACCCCGCAGACAGCCCTTGGACGGGTGGTATCACAAAAATGGTCAGTCGGGGGTTTGCCATCAACTTCACTTTCGAATAATTAACCCTGATCAAGGGCGAAAAATCTCACTTAATAAAATGGCAGTTGCTGTAGCGACGTTGAGACTTTCGGGCCCGACATCTCCGATGCGAGAAGGTATAGTAATTCGATTTTCGATCTTTTTTAATAATTTATGACCGATCCCATTAGATTCACCCCCCATTACCAAAAGCCCATGGCTTGGAAAGGATTCTTGGTAATGCGAATTTCCATCGAGGGTGGCAGCGTAAACCTTGGTGTTGCAATTTTCGATTAAAGACAGCAGGTCAACATAGTGGCATCGTACCCTAGCGATCGATCCCATAGTAGATTGGATAACCTTAGGATTAAAACAATCTACCGTATTGGGACTGCAAAAAAGATTTTTGATCCCAAACCAATCACACAATCTTATTATAGTTCCCAAATTACCAGGATCAGCAACACTGTCCAAAACAAGAGAAAACTTGTCAAGGTCTGTATCAGCATTACTGTATTTAGGCAACTGAAAGACCCCCAACATGGGGGAGGCGGATGCCAAATGGGATATTTTTTTTATTACAGAGGGATCGACTATGGTGTGAGGAGTTTTTTGAAGCGGTACGGTAGTGTAAATTTGATCGGCTTTCCAACCGGAATCCAATAATTCATTCACCAATTTTTCGCCTTCAGCAACAAAAAAACCGCTTTCTTGCCTGTATTTTTTTCGGGATAATTGACGGATATGTTTCTGTTGATTTTTGCTTAACATCCAAAAAACGTAATTTTAGCAAATATTCTTCCCATGAATTACATAATGTCAACAAAGTTAGCGATAATCTTTCTCTTATTGATGATATTTAATGGGTGTGCTGGTGCCAAAAAAATTGCAGGGAATCAATACTTACTGGAGAAGAATACAATCTTTAAAAACAATCAGGAATTAACAAATGATCCGATAAAGTTTTTGCTGGTGGATCAGCCCAACAAAAAATTGTTGGGAATCCCATTCAAAAGAAATATATACTCCCTGGCTAGATCCAATTCGGATTCTGTTTTTAACGATTGGCTCTACAAAAAGAAAAACAGAAAAAAGCGCCTGGAAAATTGGCTTTCCCCCAAGCAAGTAAAGGAATTGAGTAGGTACAAATCCAACTTCAACAATTGGCTTAAAAAGTCTGGAGAGGCACCTGTTTTTTTGGACAGCACCTCCATTCAAAAAAGCATCAATCGCTTGCGACAATTTCACAAAAATCAGGGCTATTTTGATACGGAAGTCCTATCGAATAACACATTGGGTACCGACCGTAGAGCCAGTGTTCAATATTTTATTAAGACCGGAGAACGATATAGCATTGACTCGGTAAGCAAAAAAATAAGCTCCCCTGCCTTGGATTCGCTCTATGAATTGTCCCCAGCAAAGCGTTTGATCCAAAAGGGATATCCCTTTGAGATCGACCGGTTTGAAGCCGAGCGTTCGAGGTTGATTAATTTTTTTAGAAATAACGGTGTTTACAACTTTCAGCAAAACAGCATTCAATATACGGCGGCAATTGATAGCAGCGGTGTAGATACCAAAATCCCTGTGGTGATCGAAATCTCTGACCTACAAAAAAGAGAAAATAATACCCTAAAAAATGTTCCCTACCGCATCCATCCTGTTTCAAAAATTAATGTCTATGTAGATACTCCTGGCCAACTGGGTCAACTTTCCAGCTATACCGACAGCATCAATTATAAGGATTTTACCGTTTATTTTAAGGGAAAATTAAAATACAAGCCCAAAGCCTTGGGAGAAGTCATCTTTATTCAAAAAGGGCAAGCCTACAGCGATTTGAAAAGAACACAAACCTATCGATACATCTCCAACCTCAGGAATTTTAAATACCCCAGTATTACTTTCAGCCTTATGAACAAAGATCGTCCGGATTTGGTAGCCAATATATTTTTAAATCCCAAAGAGCGTTTTTCGATGGGTTTTGATCTAGACTTGTCCCATTCCAACATCCAAGATTTTGGATTTTCAATAGGAAGTTCTTTTGGCATTAGAAATATTTTCAGGGGGGCAGAAATTCTCGAAATAGGGGTTAAAAACACCTTAGGTTCCTCCAGCGATATCGCCTCAATTGAACAACATTTATTCAACCTTTACGAACTGGGGGCAGACATTAAGTTGAGGTTTCCAAGGATTCTTTTTCCTGTAAATGTTGACCGCATCATTCCCAAAATGATGAATCCTTCCACTGATGTCACTTTTAATGCTACCCTCCAACAAAATATCGGATTGGACAAACAATATTTCGGAGCCGGCTATCAATTGAACTGGGAACCCAATTCATTGGCCAAACTCAACCTTAAAATTATTGATTTAGAGTTTATCAATAACCAAAACATCAGTAATTATTTCAATGTTTATAAAAATTCCTACGATAAACTAAATCAAATTGCCAAATCTTATAACAACAAGCCCGAAAATATCGATGCCAAAGGAAATCTTAAAATTCCGGGAGGTGCCAACGACTTTATATACCAAGTACGCAACAATCAAACCACGTTGACAGCAGAAGACACCAAATACCAAGATGTAAACTTGATCAAAGAACGACAAACCCGTTTGACCACCAACAACCTGATTTTTGGTTCTTCATTTCTGTTGAATTACAAAACTCAACAAAACATACTGGATGAATCTTTTTTTCAATTGCAATGGAAACTGAGTTTTGTAGGAACATTACTAAACGAAATAATAAAATCTACCAATGCACAAAAAAACGAGAACAACCAGTATAAAATTGCCGGTGTTACGCCCTCCCAATATATCAAGACAGAATTAAATTACATCAAACATTGGCAATTATCTGCCAGAACGGTTTTGGCACTGCGTGCTTTTGGGGGCATCGCTATCCCCTTTGGCAACGCCAATAGCATCCCTTTTACAAGATCCTATTTTTCGGGAGGATCCAATGACAACCGTGGGTGGAGGGCCTATAAGTTAGGGCCGGGAGGTAGCAACAACCTCAATGAATTTAATGAAGCCAATTTGAAATTGACTTTAAATTTAGAATATCGTTTTCCATTAGTCGGTAAAATGAACGGTGCCTTTTTTATCGATGCCGGAAACATCTGGAATGTTCTGGACAACGTTACTGATCCTGATTACCGATTTGACGGCTTTGAAGATTTGACTGAGATTGCAATCGGTACCGGTTTTGGGTTGCGATACGACTTCGATTTTTTTGTTTTTCGTCTGGATACAGGCTTCAAAACTTATAACCCCTCACTTCCTCAATCCTCGAGATGGCAAACAGAATATGCCATTAGTAATGCTGTTTTTAATATTGGTATAAATTATCCATTTTAAACTGAAAAAGTTTGATACTTTTGTTATTGTAAACCAATTTTTAATGAACCAAAACTTTCCAAAAGGTGTACTAACAGGAAGTCTAGTGCAAAATTTATTTCAATTTGCCAAACAAAAATCTTTTGCCCTACCGGCAGTAAATGTAGTAGGGAGCAACTCCGTAAACGCGGTGATCGAAACTGCTGCAGAACTGAACAGTCCAGTGATCATTCAATTTTCTAATGGAGGTTCCCAGTTTATGGCTGGAAAAGGGCTATCCAATGAAAATCAAAGAGCAGCCATTGCCGGAGGAGTTGCAGGAGCCAAACACGTTCATGAATTGGCCAAACAATACGGTACTACCCTTATATTGCACACCGACCACTGTGCAAAAAACCTATTGCCTTGGATAGACGGTTTGCTCGATGCCGGTGAAATTTTTTACCGACAAACCGGAAAACCACTATACAGCTCCCACATGATAGACCTCTCTGAGGAGCCCATAGAAGAAAATATAGAAATTTGTAAAACTTACCTCGCCCGCATGGAAAAAATGGGAATGACCCTGGAAATAGAACTAGGAGTCACAGGAGGAGAAGAAGATGGTGTTGATAACAGCGATATCGATGTATCCAAATTGTACACCCAGCCTGAAGAAGTTGCCTATGCCTACGAGGAATTGAGTAAAATAAGTCCTCGTTTTACTGTAGCCGCCGCTTTTGGTAATGTGCATGGAGTGTATAAACCCGGAAATGTGAAATTGACCCCAAAAATTTTAAAAAATTCACAAGAATTTATTTCTAAAAAACTTGGAGTGGCAGACAATACCGTAGATTTTGTTTTCCACGGAGGTTCGGGTTCAACCATCGAGGAAATAACCGAAGCCATTAGCTATGGTGTGATCAAAATGAATATTGACACCGACTTGCAGTTTGCCTTTACTGAAGGCATCCGCGATTATATGGTGGACAATATCGATTATCTGAGGACACAGATCGGAAACCCCGATGGCTCTGACGTTCCCAACAAAAAACATTACGATCCCAGAAAATGGTTAAGAAAGGGGGAGGAGACCTTCAAAACAAGACTTATCAAAGCTTTTGAAGATTTGAACAATGTCAATACACTCGACTAATTAAAATTTTAAAAATTAAATTCCCCCTATATGAGCTGGTTTAAAAGAAGCGAAAAGGGTATTCAGACCAAAACTGAAGAGAAAAAAGATATTCCCAAAGGGCTTTGGTACAAAACCCCAACAGGAAAAATCGTCGAAACACAGGAATTGGCCTCCAATTTTTATGTATCTCCTGAGGACGATTATCACGTTCATATAGGGAGCAAGGAATATTTTGAGATTTTATTTGACGATAACCACTTTAAAGAGTTGGACGACAAAATAAAGTCAAAAGACATTATCAAATTTACGGATTCCAAAAAATATGTAGATCGCCTGAAAGATGCCCAAAAAAAAACAGGCTTAAACGACGCCATACGGACTGCAGTGGGTAAATCCAAAGGAAAGGATTTGGTCATCGGTTGTATGGATTTTAATTTTATCGGAGGATCTATGGGTTCTGTAGTGGGGGAAAAAATCGCCCGAGCATGTGACCATGCGATCAAACATCATTTACCCTTGATTATCATTTCAAAATCGGGTGGCGCCAGAATGATGGAGTCCGCCAATTCACTGATGCAGATGGCTAAAACCTCAGCAAAATTGGCCGCATTGGCCGAAGCCAAATTACCCTATATTTCTCTTTGTACGGATCCGACCACAGGAGGCACAACGGCCTCCTTTGCCATGTTGGGAGACATCAACATTGGGGAGCCGGGTGCTTTGATCGCCTTTGCCGGGCCGAGGGTCGTCCGAGATACCACAGGAAGTGATCTCCCCCAAGGATTTCAGAAAAGTGAATTCTTGTTGGAGAAAGGTTTCCTAGACTTCATCTGTCACCGAAAACTACTCAAAGACAAAATCAATCTTTACTTGGACTTGATCCTTAACCAACCTCTTAGGGATTAATTAGATTATTAGGGTTGTAATTCTAATTATTACATTTATATTTGCACACATTTTACATAAAAATTATTGAAATAATATTGGCATGTACTTAAACAAAGACGTTAAAGAAGGGATTTTCAAAAAACATGGAAAATCTGAAAAAGACACAGGATCAACTGAGGGACAAATCGCACTTTTCTCCCACAGAATTGACCACCTTTCCAACCACCTTAAAAAGAATAAAAAGGATTTTAACACAGAACGTTCCCTGGTAAAATTGGTAGGAAAACGCCGTCATCTTTTGGATTACTTAAAAGCCAAAGATATTGAGCGATACCGTTCGATCATCAAGGAATTGGGATTGAGAAAATAATCCCATTCACATAAAAGGTGTATCTATTTACTGATTCAGCTTTTCGTTGGTTGCTACAACACACAACAAGATATATTTACAACCAACTTATAAAAAATGATACCTAAAACATTTACCCAAGAAATTCGTCTCGACGACGGAAGAACAATTACCTTGGAAACTGGTAAACTAGCCAAACAAGCCCATGGGGCTGTTGTAGTAACAATGGGAAACTGTATGCTTTTGTGTACGGTTGTTTCCAACTACAATTCTGGTCAAGTTGACTTTTTACCCCTTACGGTGGATTACCGTGAAAAATTTGCCGCCGCAGGAAGATACCCTGGTGGTTTTTTCAAAAGGGAAGCCAGACCCAGTGACGGAGAAATTTTGACCATGCGTATCGTAGACCGTGTGTTACGTCCCCTATTTCCGAAAGACTATCACAACGAAGTTCAGGTGATGATTCAATTGATGTCTCATGACGAAAATGTGATGCCCGATGCACTTGCTGGATTGGCAGCATCAGCCGCCATCCAATTAAGTGACTTCCCATTTGAATGTCCTATTTCTGAGGCCAGAGTTGCCCGAGTGGACGGCAAATTTATTATCAATCCCAGTCGAGCGCAATTAGACGACTCCGATATCGACATGATCGTTGGAGCCTCTGCAGATTCCGTGATGATGGTAGAAGGTGAAATGGACGAATGCAGCGAGGAAGAAATGGCAGACGCCATTAAATTTGCTCACGAAGCCATAAAAGTCCAAATTGACGCACAAATAAAATTGGCCGACGCCTTTGGGAGAAAAGAAGTACGTGAGTACGACCAAGCTGAGGAAAACGAAGCCCTTCAAAAGCAAATCCATGAAGCGGCATACGATAAATGCTATGCCATTGCCAAAAAAGGTACAGGAAAAGCCGAACGCAGCATAGCCTTTGGCGAATTAAAAGACGAAATTAAAGCTTATTTTTCGAAGGAAGAACTTGAGGAAAATGGTGATTTGATCAGTAAATATTTTGGTAAAGCACAAAAAGATGCAGTCAGAGAATTGGTGTTGAGTGAAGGAATGCGTTTGGACGGTAGAAAAACCGATGAAATTAGACCGATTTGGTGTGAAGTTGATTACCTCCCCTCCACCCACGGTTCTTCGATCTTCACGCGTGGTGAAACCCAAGCACTTGCAACTGTAACTTTGGGAACTTCAAGAGAGGCCAATCAGATTGACATGCCCTCCTATGAAGGAGAGGAACGTTTTTATTTGCATTACAACTTCCCTCCCTTTTGTACAGGAGAAGCCCGTCCACTAAGAGGAACCTCAAGACGCGAAGTGGGGCACGGTAACTTGGCCCAAAGGGGTCTTAAAA
>CESF01026663.1_pt1 | contig 12581 bp, 16 predicted proteins | sample 356331 | NCBI WGS metagenome assembly CESF01 (sample SAMEA2621779, study PRJEB7988) | marine metagenome | biome: marine biome (ENVO:00000447); feature: surface water layer (ENVO:00002042); material: "saline water (ENVO:00002010), including plankton (ENVO:xxxxxxxx)" | depth 5 m
GGTTAATATTTCAACCATTTGATCAATTCTTTATAGCTTGGCTTCTTGCCATACATTAAAATTCCAACCCGATAAATTTTTGCAGCAATCCAAACGGTGAACACAAAATTAACAACTAATATAAAAAGAGACAACAATTGTTCCCACAGTGGAACTCCAAATGGGATCCGCATGAGCATAACAACTGGAGATGTGAATGGAACATGTGAGAAAATTGTGGATATACTGCCATGAGGATCTTCTAAAACCGTAAAGAATCCGATGTAAAAAGAAAAAATCAAAGGCATGATAACGGGAATCATAAATTGTTGGGTGTCCGTCTCGTTATCCACAGCCGCCCCAATTGCTGCATAAAGGGAGCTGTAAAGTAAATATCCTCCAGTGAAAAACAATACAAAGGCAATGATGAGATTCCACAGCGGAAGTGCTCTAAAATCGTTGATGTAGCCTTGCAATTCAGAATTTACAGCGGGGTTGTTCATGGCCTCTGTCATGATTTCTTGCTGAGTTGTTGCGCTTAAATCTACACCAAAGATAAAAGAAGAGGCGACCATTAAAACGCCTATCATCACAATCCAAATGGCGAATTGAGTAATGCCCGCTAAGGAAGTCCCAAATATCTTTCCTAGCATCAACTGGATCGGTTTCACAGAAGATATAATGACCTCTATAATGCGACTGGTTTTTTCTTCAATTACACTTCGCATTATTAAATTGCCATAAATGATGATAAACATAAACAACAAATAGCCGGCAAAACCACCGAAAGCCAGTTTCATAAAACTTCCTGCCTTAGAGGTTTTTACACCCTCGTAACTTTCTTGACCTAAATTCACATTGGTATTTGCAGCTTTAATTTTGGCCAAATCAACGCCTGATTTTTCAAGTTTTAGTTCTTTTATCCTGTTTTCAATTTTTGATTCTAAATTTGTAATAAAGGTCAGAGAGGGTGCATCTTCTGATAAAAACTTAATCTCCTCTGAAACGGAATCAATTGGCAGGTTAGGAATATATAAAAGACCGTAAGAACTGGCTTGATTGCTTAAGCTTTTAGCAGATTCTAAATCAACCTCATCAAGGTAATGGTATTTCGTATACTCCGTTGAAATAAGAGTTTCTTTAAAAAATTCAGATTCATCCAGTACAGAGATTGTTCTTATTATCTCATTATTTACTGTAGCCAAATAGGTAACCAAGCTGATAAATCCAACCATAATTAGCGGGCTCAAAAAGGTCATTAACAGGAAAGATTTGTTTTTAACCTTTGCCAGATACTCTCTTTTAATAATTAATGGCAGATGGTTCATAATCCGTTGTTTTTTACAGTTTGAATGAAGATTTCGCTGGCATTAGGAATGAGTTCCTTATAATGGTTTACAGAAGCATTATGGCTTAAAAATGCCAGAAGATGTTCAGAGCTGTCATTGGGGGTAAGTTTGATATTCAATTTTAAATCATCTTCCAACGACTTGAAATCTGCAGTTGCTATGTCAAAACGCTCCGCAATTGTTTGCTTCAATGCTGTTTTATGTTTTGTTGACAAACCAACTTCAAAAGTATTTGTTTTATGCTGGCGCTTAATGTCCTCGAGCTTGCCATCCAATATTTTTTTAGATTCGTGAATTAAGGCTATATGGTCACAAAGTTCCTCCACGGATTCCATTCGGTGGGTAGAAAAAATAACTGTTGCACCTTCTGCTCTAAGTTGTAAAATTTCATCTTTTATAATATTGGCATTAATGGGGTCAAATCCCGAAAAAGGTTCGTCAAAAATTAACAACTTGGGCTGGTGCAGTACGGTCACTACAAATTGAATTTTTTGAGCCATCCCCTTAGAAAGTTCTTGGATTTTTTTATCCCACCAGTGTGAAATTCCTAATTTTTCAAACCAGTAAACCAATCGCTTTTTGGCTTCCTTATATGACAGTCCTTTTAGTTGTGCCAAATAAAGTGCCTGCTCACCAACTTTCATAGATTTATACAAACCACGTTCTTCTGGCAAATAACCAATGTATTGAACGTGATGAGGTTGAAGTGGTTCTCCATCTAAGATGACTTTTCCACTGTCGGGCATTGTAATTTGATTGATAATTCTGATGAGAGTTGTTTTACCAGCACCATTGGGACCAAGAAGGCCAAAAATACTCTGTTTTGGCACATTGATAGTAACACTAGAAAGTGCTTGAAAATCAGCGAATTTTTTGGATACACCCTGAACTTCTAAAAGATCATTCATTAATTTAAAATTTACATTCTAAGACGTTTATATTTAAAAAGCGTTACGCTGTAAATCTAAAAAATTATTAATGAAAAGTGTCTATTAAGAGAACATATCTTTCACTTTCTCAAAAAAGGATTTATCAGAGCTCTTGGGTTTAGGAGAAAAATGCTCGTTGTCCCGCATTTTTTCAAAAAAGACCTTTTGCTCTTTGTTGAGCGTTTTAGGGGTCCATACATTGACGTGAACCAATAAATCTCCTTTGTTGTAGCCATTGATGTTTGGAATACCCTTGCCTCTAAGTCGTAGAATTTTACCAGATTGAACACCTGGTTCAATTTTGAGACGCACCTTGCCAGTAACGGTTTCTATTTCAACGGAAGATCCTAAAATCGCATCTGGAAGGCTCACATAAAAATCGTAGTGTAAATTGTCCCCCTCACGCTGTAATTTTGGATGAGGTTCTTCAGAAATGGCAACCAACAAGTCTCCGGAAATACCATTGCCTGGAGCCGCATTTCCCTTGCCGCTGACCTTGAGCTGCATTCCATCTTCGACCCCAGCTGGTATTTTGATGGAAACCGTTTCTTCCTCAGTTACAAAACCATTGGGATCTGCATTGGAAGGGCGATTGTCAATTATTTGACCCGTTCCACCACAAGTATTACATGTAGTGGACGTTTGCATTCGCCCTAGAATTGTATTGGTAACTCTAGTGACTTGGCCGGTACCATTACAAGTAGAACAAGTTTTGTAAGTGACGCCCTTAGCCTGTTTCTTGCGTTTTACTTTAATTTTTTTCTCGACCCCATTCGCAATTTCTTCCAAAGAAAGTTTAACGCGGATTCTCAAATTACTGCCACGAGACGTTCTTTGACGCTGACCGCCAAAACCACCGAATCCTCCTCCACCAAAAGCACCGCCAAAAATATCACCAAACTGACTAAAAATGTCATCCATGTTCATTCCACCACCGCCAAAACCACCAGCGCCTTCAAAGGCTTGATGACCGAATTGGTCGTATCGCGCTTTTTTGTCAGGATCACTCAAAACTTCGTAAGCTTCAGCAGCAATTTTGAATTTTTCCTCAGCGGATTTATCATCCGGATTTTTATCAGGATGGTATTTGATCGCCATTTTTCGATAGGCCTTTTTAATTTCTGATGATGAGGCACTTTTCGTAATTCCTAATACATCGTAATAATCCTGCTTTGCCATGTTGTATTTTTGCTGTTTTCGTTTATTCTACTGACCTATGACTACTTTTGGAAATCTAATCACCTTATCCCCTAATTTATAGCCTTTTTCTACGACATCTATAATCTTTCCCTTAAGATCTTCACTGGGAGCGGGAATTTGAGTCACTGCCTCGTGCTTGTCGGCGTTAAAAAGATCACCTTTGTCGACTTCAATGACACTCAGACCTTTTTGCTCAAGAGTAGATTGAAATTTATTTTTGATGAGTTCAACGCCTTTGGAAAGATCATTTTCCTCGTGTTTTGACATCTCTGCAAGGGCACGGTCAAAGTCATCTAGAACGGGTAAGAGTGATTGAATTACGTCTTGACTTGCAGTTGAAAAAAGTTCGATACGTTCTTTGGCTGTTCGCCGCTTATAATTTTCAAATTCAGCGAATAAACGCAAAAATTTATCCTTTTCTTGTTCTAAATCTGCCTTATACTGATCTTCGACAGAAATTGTTTTTTCAACTTGTGCAGATGCCGTTTTTGGCGCTTTTTCAGATTTCAACTTTTTCTTGGTTTCTTTCTTAGCCATATTACAATATATTCTTAATATTATGAATTATAAATCTTGATGGCAAAAGTACTGCCATTCTTCAAAAAATGTCAAAATGTCATCTTTTTTTTATGGATTTAACTTAGTCTAAGATCGAAACAAGTCCTCAAGAGCCGCTGAAACTTCATGAAATTTAAAATCAAAACCTGTTTTCTGGATTTTTTTTGAGCAAACACGCTGGCTTTCCAAGACAATGGCAGACATTTCACCAAGTATTAATTTCAAGACCGTTTGGGGGACATTGGGGAGGTAAATAGGCTTCCCTATAATTCGAGCGATGGTATTTGTCAATTCTGATTGCTGTACTGGGTTTGGTGCTACTGCGTTATAAACCCCTTCAATTTTAGACTTTAAGGCGTGTGAAAAAATTCCAACCAAGTCTTCGGAATGAATCCAAGACTGCCACTGACTGCCTGTACCCAAAGCCGCTCCAAAATAGTTTTTGATAGGGAAAATAATTTTAGGCAATGCGCCGCCATTGGCATCCAGTACAATTCCAATTCTTAAAATACAAATTTTTAAATCTTCGTTATCAAAAGCCCCTATGGCAGCTTCCCATTTTTGAACTACAGAACTCAAAAAGGAGTTGCTGGTAAATTGTGCTTCTTTTTCCTCATAATATTGGGTGACAGAATTGGCATAAATTCCAATTGCACTCGCTGTTACAAGGTACTTGACAGGGAAATGATGTGTTTTGATATGATGTGCCAAAATTTCCAAGGACTTGACGCGGCTATTTACAATTTCACTTTTTGCGGCCTTATTCCAGCGTTGGGCAATAGGCGCTCCTGCCAAGTTAATTATTGAATCTATGCCCTCTAAACTGCGCAAATCTAATTCATTGGACATGGGATCCCAGTGGAATGTTTTAGGATAACTGTTTGTATTTACTTTAGATTTTTGGGTGCTTAGAATATGGAGTTTGTAACCCTGTTGAATTAAGGAATCCGTTAGTGCTCTGCCAACCAATCCTGAAGCGCCTGTTATTAATACTTTATTGGACACGATTCAAAATTATTGAATCACTAGATTGTATCGTGTTAAAAAACAATCTTTAACAAATATTTAAGCATAAGTTGGAGGGTATTAAAGTTTAATAGCGCGTAGCATCTCCCGTTTCCCTGGGGGGCCTGGTAAGCGTTCAACTTCAAACCCAACTGCTTGCATACAACGGCGTACACTGCCTTTGGCACAATAGGTAACCAAAAGACCATTGGGCCGCAAGGCTTTATACATTTTTTTAAAGATAGTTTCGGTCCATAAATGGGGTTGAACTCGGGGGCCAAAGGCATCAAAGTAAATGACGTCAAACGCATTGGCTTCGGCAATGTCAGAAAAAAACGCTTGGCGTTTAACAATAGAAAAATGGGGTAAAATTTTTTGGGTCTCTTCCCAAGAGCAACTGTGAATATTTTGAAATATAGAGGGATTTGAACCAATCAGTGTATGATATCCCAATGCCTGTAATTCATCTGCCGCAACAGGGTACGCTTCAATGCCATGGTAATAAATTTCCTGAGAAATATTTAGGGATTCTAAAGCGGTCAAAAGAGCATTCAGTCCAGTTCCAAAACCAATTTCCAAGAGTGTTAATGGATTTTGTATTGTTTGGCGTTCTAAAAACGTTTTTAAGCCGGCATTGATGTAAACGTGTTTGGCCTCTTGTAAAGCCCCGTGAATGGAATGGTATTGCTCATTCCAACCTTCAATTTGAATGGTTTTTGATCCATCCGAAGTGGTGATTATAGAACGTTTCAAAACAAAATTTATGATTTATTCGGCTAAAAGGACCCCGTCAGCCATGAAACTATAGGTGATTTTAGGTTCTGTAATCGCTTCAATTTCAGCACTCGATGCCCCTGCATCTTCTGCATAATGGCGAAGGTCTGCCAACGAAGTTTCTGATACATAAGCCAACCCATTAACAATTGCTTCACCTGATGCATCTGTAGGTACAAAAAAACCATAGTCTTTAAATCGAACCATTAATTCTTCTCCGTTAGACAATGGGAGTGTCATCCAGCACCCTTTTTTGGAACAAACATCACTTACCATTCCTCGCATAGTAACTTGAATTGTATCTGTTAAACCAACCATTATATTTGTGAATTCTTCAGATTTATAAACCTCACTAACATCAAATTGGGCACCATAAGACAGATAGGTAGTTGATTCAATTTTTAGGGGTAAACGTTGTGGCTTATTGTCCTTGCAATTCCAAAATAAAATTAAACTAAAAACCAAAAAATATATTCGACTCATTTCTTAAAAATTATGAGTTTAAATATAATAACTTTTTGCGGATGCCTTGTATAAATAAGTTATGAATTTAGTAGATTTGCTTAGATCAATTTGAATACCGAACAATGGAAACTTTAAAAATAACAACCATACAACATTCTAAATTAAAAAGTGTTGATTTTAATAACTTGGGGTTTGGTAAAACTTTTTCAGACCATATGTTGATTTGTGATTACAATAATGGCAATTGGGGTGCTCCAGAAATTGTACCCTTCCAGCCCATATCGCTCATGCCATCATCTAAGATTTTTCACTATGGTCAATCCATTTTTGAGGGCATGAAGGCTTATAAAGACAAAGACTTAAATACTTGGCTATTTCGCCCAAATGAAAACTTTAAACGCCTTAATAAGTCCGCCAAACGCTTGGCCATCCCAGAAGTACCAGAAGCTGTTTTCTTCAATGGCTTGAAAGCGCTTTTAAAACTCGACAATGTTTGGATTCCGACAAAAGAAGGTAGCTCACTTTACATTCGCCCTATAATTTTTGCTACAGGTGAAGGCTTCCATGCTTCTCCGGCTGATGCATATCGTTTTTTAATTGCAACAGCACCATCGGGACCTTATTTTTCTGGACAAATAAAAGTGCTAATTGAAGAAAAGTACTCCCGTTCTGCAAATGGAGGCGTTGGATTTGCAAAAGCTGGTGGAAATTATGCAGCGCAGTTTTATCCAACACAGCTGGCTATTGAAAAAGGTTATAATCAAGTTATTTGGACTGATGATAATACCCATGAATATATTGAAGAAGCTGGAGCGATGAATATTTTTATTCGTATCAATGATACACTAATTACCGGCCCAACCAGCGACCGAATTTTAGATGGGGTGACTCGAAAAAGTATCATCGATATTGCAAAAAGTGAAGGAATTAAAGTAGAAGTGCGAAAATTCACAGTATCAGAATTAATTGAGGCTTCAAATAATGGCAGTCTCAAAGAAATGTTCGGAACTGGCACAGCCGCTGTTATTTCGCCCATTGCTGTTTACGGATATAAAGATACAGACTATGCATTACCTAAGCTTGAAAAGACATTTGCCTCTCGTTTAAAAGAACGCATTACTTCCATTCAAACTAATAAATCTGAGGACCCTTTTAACTGGCGATTCAAGGTTAATTAATTTAAGACTCTAGGATGGCTTTGATATTTGGCTTGAAATAGTTTGGCCCTTTCATCACTTTACCATCGGCCCTGTATATGGGGCTTCCGTCTGCTCCTAGTTTACTCATATTACTGCGCTGAATTTCATTAAAAACGGATTCTATTTTATGCTGCATCCCATGCTCAATAATGGTGCCACAAAGAATGTAAAGCATATCGCCAAGAGCATCTGCAACTTCTACCAAATCATTGGATTGAGCCGCTTCGTAATACTCCTCATTTTCTTCTTTCATTAAGTCAAACCGGAGTTTGTTCTTTGCTAATCCTAAATCCGCTTTAGGGGTGGTTCTGTATCCAATTTTAAAGGCTTCATGAAATGCTTTAACAGCATCAATTTTGTTTTTCATTGGTAGTAATTTTTTTGTAGTTTTACGAACCTAAAAATACATAAATATGTTCAGTCGCGGTCAACTAATTTTTGGTATTATCTTCGCCGTTGTGTTTTTTGTTATCATTATTGTAGCTTACAAAAAAGATGCTGTTTTACACAAAAAATATTACAATGGGGTTTTTTGGATTCTATTGACTTTTATTGCCTTTATTGCTGGAATTGCAGCTATAAAATTTCTACTAGGCTATTAATCAATTGTCTATAAATTACACACAATCGTATCTAAATTTAATTTAGGTTTGAAAAACAAACTAGCAGTCCATAATTTTATTGAATAAAAAAGTGTGCTTGCAACAAGGGTTATTCAGTTTTCAAAAAAAATAATTTCTTCGAGGGTTTCGATTCAAAATAAATTTATAATTTCGTTTAGCTAGTGATTATTAATTATAATAAAGTCCATACCAGTGAATGGACGTCTATTTAAAAAAATAATTTAATGATATGAAATATGCTTTACTCGTATTTTTAGGAGGTGGCTTGGGGAGCGCTCTTCGATACGGCTTTGGAAAAATATTTCAAACAGTACCAGGTGCGTTTCCAATGAGCACTTTTACTGTCAATATTATAGGTTGTTTTCTGATTGGTATATTTATGGCTTATGGGCTCAAAACTGAGACCCTAAGTGAAAATCAATCAATTTTATTGATCACAGGCTTTTGCGGTGGTTTTACTACTTTTTCAGCCTTTGCTTCTGAAAACCAATTATTTTTGAAATCTGGTGACTATTTGCAATTTGGGCTGTATACTGGGGCCTCTATTTTGTTAGGCCTACTGGCGGTCATGCTTGGGTTGTATTTAGCGAAACAGATTTAATTTTTATAATTGTACATCATCCCCCCTTCAACTTTGATTGGTAAGAAATTTTCTTTAGGGACAATTGGACAAGAATAACGCTCGTTGTAAACACAATAAGGGTTATAGGACTTATTGAAGTCCAACCAAATAAGGTCTCCCTCAGGTATCTTTAAATCTATATAGCGGCCTCCTCCATAAGTTGTTATCCCATTGGTGGCGTCCAAATATGGTAAAAACAGGTAATCACTTGATTCTAATACAGAACTTTCGCTTTGGTAGACCTTTAGGCTGTAATCAAAACCCTTAATTGTAAAGCTTAAAATGCCAAAAACACGTTCATTAGAAAGCCTAGTGGTGCTTGTTTTCATTTCAAAAAAATCACTGGTATTTGTTTTTTTCAACTTTGCAACCACGGCAAAACTTGAATCAACAGGGAAAAATGACAACCCCTTAAAGCTCTTTATGTCTTCAGGCTTTAAGGGAGATCTAGAGGCATCTTTAAAAAGCGCATTCAGCGATCTATGAAATTCAGATTCGGTAGTCGAAAAGCGTTTGCCCTCTTTACAATTGAAAAAGAATAAAAAAATACATAATACAACTGTTAATTTAAAGCTTTGGTTCAAAATTTGGCATGTTTTAGAGGTTGACCAGAAACAATATCTGAGAGAATGATTTGTGTTTTAGTTTCGCCATAGCTAATCAATTCATCAATAAATTTTTCCAGATGTTGTTGGTCCGTAAAAACGACCTCCATGACAATATTTTCGTTGCCAGTGATCCTGTAACAATTAACAACTTCTCTGTAGGTTTTTATTTTGTGTAAGAAAGGCTGCAACCGTCCCATAAAGGCACGAATGGTAATCAAAGCTCTCATGCCATGGCCCAATTTCCTTGGACTTAGCTTGGCATGATAGCCCAGAATAACGGCCGAATCTTCCATTTTTTTTATGCGTTCTGCGACGGCTGGAGACGAAATTCCTACCGAAGCGGCAATTTGGGTATTGGAGATTCTTGCATTGGATTGTAGCGCTGCTAATATTTTAGTATGTATGGTATCAAGTTTCATTTTTAAGATAATTAATTAAAAATAATAAAAATTTAAATATTTAATCTAAATATAATTTAATTATTAAATACAACTAAAGCTTTTGCGATTTAACTTTGTATAAACAGATGGTTAAAAAAATGCATTCTAACAACGCAGAATTTTACAGTAGTTTACACAAAAAGGCACAAGATATTGGAAGGCTTTCTAAAGCTATTTCTGCTTATTTAATGAATGACCTTGCTCCGCTGAGTGCAAATGGATCTGAAGATCCCAATATTTATTTTTCAGGGGATATTGTTCAGCAATCTATTTCGCTTTCTGAGGAAATAATAAAAGCGGAACGCACTTTGGTTCCCAATAAAAAATACACGCACGCACGTACACTGCGATGGTTGACCTATCGTCTGATGCAAAACTGCAAACGTTTGGAGCAATGCAACAGTAATGGTAAAAACTTTATACAAATACTAAGAATAGAACTGAAAAAATTTAAACGCCTTCACAAATATTGGATGCTTACCCTATAAAGTTTAAATATTTACCAAATTTGTTTCTAAAATTAACTTTTAAAAAACCTAAGTAGTAGAAAGAATTTCTTGCATTCGTTGTTGCAGCGCCTTTGCTTTATTCGCAGCTTGGGCGGCAAAATCTCTGTCATTGGATGCATAAATTATAGCCCTGGAAGAATTGACTAATAGACCCACTTCAGTATTTAAACCATACTTACAAACCTCTTCTAAACTACCACCTTGAGCCCCAATGCCTGGAACTAGCAAAAAACTATTGGGAACAATGTCTCGGATTTTTCTAAAATAGGCTGCTTTTGTGGCCCCTACTACATACATCAATTGTTTTGAGTTTTTCCATGTTTTAGAAGTATCTAGAACAGATTCAAACAGAAGAGCATTGGTATTATCTTTGGTTTGGAAGTCGAAAGCGCCTTGGTTAGAAGTCAGAGCGAGTAGAATAGTGTGCTTTTCATTAAATTCTAAAAAGGGCTCTACGGAATCGCTACCCATATACGGAGCTACCGTAATGCTATCAAAACCTAAATCTTCAAAAAATGCCTTGGCATACATTCGACTTGTATTGCCGATATCGCCACGTTTGGCATCGGCAATAGTAAAAATTTCAGGGTAATTATTATTTAAATAATCAATGGTTTGTTTTAATCCTTTCCAACCGTCCTGACCATAAGCTTCATAAAAAGCAATATTGGGTTTATAGGCAACACAAAGATGGTGCGTTGCATCAATAATGGCCTTATTAAATTCGAAAATAGGGGATGATGTCTCTAAAAGATGAGCTGGTATTTTGGACAGGTCTACATCCAATCCAATACAAAGAAAAGATTGTTTTTTTCTAATTTCCGATACGATACTTTCAAGGTTCATAGATTTCAAATTACATCTGAATTTGATTTAAGTTTTTCAGTATTTTCAGCAAGCATGAGTTCATCAATTACCTTTTGAATGTCGCCATTTATAATGTTTGATAAATCGTAAAGTGTCAGTCCAATACGGTGGTCTGTTACGCGTCCCTGAGGATAATTGTACGTTCTAATTTTAGCACTCCGGTCTCCAGATGAAACCATACTTTTTCGTTTTTCAGAATCCGCAGCTTGTTTTTTTGCTAATTCCATCTCATAGAGTCGAGAGCGTAAAACTTTCAATGCTTTTTCTAAATTTTTATGTGATGATTTTTGATCTTGACAACTGACAATCATGCCCGTTGGCTCATGGTGAAGCTTGATCGCTGAATAAGTCGTATTGACCGATTGTCCACCGGGTCCAGTGGAAGTTGTTCGTTCAATCCTAACTTCAGACATATCAAGCTCAAGGTCAAACTCTTCTGCTTCAGGCAATACAATGACTGAGGCTGCGCTGGTATGAACTCTCCCTTGCGTTTCTGTTTGGGGTACACGCTGAACACGATGTACACCTGCTTCAAACTTCATGGAACCATAAACGTCTGTACCTGAAACTTCAAAAATTATTTCTTTATAACCCCCAGAAGTCCCTTCATTGAAATCCACAACCTCAACCTTCCAGCCTTTGGATTCACAATATTTTGAGTACATTCTGTGTAAGTCTCCTGCGAAGATACTGGCTTCATCCCCACCTGTTCCGGCACGGACTTCTACTACAACGTTCTTGGCGTCTTCTGGATCTTTAGGAATTAAAAGAACTTTAATTTCTTCTTCCAATTTAGGCAATTGACGCTTGGCATCTTCAAGCTCAATTTTGGCCATTTCAACCATTTCAGGGTCTGAATCATCTGCAATGATTTCTTGGGCTTCTTCTATATTAGATACAAGCGTTTTGTAAAGCTGACCACGGTCTAGAATTTTTTTCAGGTCCTTGTATTCTTTGCTAATTTTAACATAACGTTTTTGATCTGAAATGATATCCGGCTGAATAATCAAGTCACTAACTTCATCAAAACGCTGCTTTATAATTTCAATTCTTTCTAACATAAGTGCTTACAAATCGTTTGCAAAAATACAATTTTTGAGATGAATGAAAGCCAGACGTTAATACTCAAACGTACCGTATTCACTTTTAATGGTTAATTTTTTTTCTGGAGAGGCTTCGACATGACCAATAATCTGTGCCTCTACATTAAATTTTGAAGCAATGCCAATAATAGAGTCTGCAACTTCTTTGGGGACATACAATTCCAAGCGATGACCACAATTGAAAACTTGATACATTTCTTTCCAATCAGTCTTTGATTGTTCTTGTATCAATTTAAAAAGTGGTGGCACAGTAAACATATTGTTTTTTACAATGTGTAAATCATCAATGAAATGCAAAATTTTTGTTTGCGCACCGCCGCTGCAATGTACCATTCCATGAATAGTATTTGC
>CESF01004272.1_pt1 | contig 12565 bp, 10 predicted proteins | sample 356331 | NCBI WGS metagenome assembly CESF01 (sample SAMEA2621779, study PRJEB7988) | marine metagenome | biome: marine biome (ENVO:00000447); feature: surface water layer (ENVO:00002042); material: "saline water (ENVO:00002010), including plankton (ENVO:xxxxxxxx)" | depth 5 m
CCGGAACTCCAATTATGGCCTCGGGATCAGGAACTGTAACAAGAGCTAGATGGTGTGGTGGTGGAGGCAACTGTGTAAAAATAAAACATAATTCAGCTTATGAAACAATTTATGCTCACATGAAAGCATTTGCTAGAGGAATTAAAGAAGGAAAAAAAGTTAAACAAGGTCAGATTATAGGTTACGTTGGGTCAACAGGATTATCTACAGGCCCCCATTTACACTACGAAGTTATAGTAAACGGAAAAAAAGTTAACTCTCAAAAGCTAAAATTGCCATCTGGAAAAATATTAAAAGGTGAAGAGAGAAAACAGTTTGAACTAGATAGAATTAAAATAGATTTAAGATTAGGTGAGCTTAGATAATTTTTTAATTTGATGCTGTTTGGTTATCTTTTTCTAAATTTTCATCTTTAGGAATTGATTTTTCTTCAGATAAATTTTTTTCTCCTGGACTTTCTCTTCTCTCATTTAGTTCGTTGTACCTTCGTAAGTAATGATCTGCATGTTGTAAGTAATTTTGGGCTAGTACAGGATCGCCATTGCTTTGAGCGTCTTTTGCGAGCTGCTGATATTTTTGCATAGTTTTTTCTACATTATGTATATTGTTCATTGAGCCATTTCTGCCAAAATTCAAATTACCATTATTATTTAGTCCGGTAGAACCATTTGAGCTTAAAGATCCAACTCTTCTTCTAAAATTACTTTTTTGCGGTCTTGATCTATAATTTCTTCTTCTATTATTATTCATTTAATTATTGTTCTCTGCAATTACACATCTAACGTTGTTTTTATAATCTTTAACAATTCGCCTTATTCTAAAATTTCTATCAAATAATATTTTTGAAACTTTTTTTATTTGCTCATTTCCAATCTCTAAGGCGAGCAGTCCTTTAATTTTTAAGATATATTTTGACTTGTAGATAACTTTTTTAATAAGGTCAAGCCCGTCATTTCCGCCATCTAAGGCCATAATAGGCTCATGTCTCTTTATATCATTGCTTAAATTTTTTATCTGTCTTTTTTCTATATATGGTGGATTAGACACAACAAGATCAAACTTTTTGTTAAATACACTCTCAAGAGGAACATTAAAAAATTTAACCCTATTTTCTAATTCTAATTTATGCGCATTTTTTTTTGCAGTTAAAATTGCATTTCTCGAATTATCTACACCTACACCAAAAGATTTTTTCAAACTACTTAATAAACTTAAAATAATACATCCTGACCCTGTACCAATATCTAATATTATAATTTTTTTTTCTTTATAAATTTTAATTAGTTCATCAACCAATAGCTCTGTTTCAGGTCTTGGAATTAATGTGTTTTTATTTACATTAAACTTTTTACTCCAAAATTCCTTTTCTCCCAATATGTATGCTATTGGTTCATTGTTTAGTCTTCGCCCTAAGTATTTTTTAAAAATTGAGATTTCTTTTGAATTAATCTTCTGATTTAAATTTATCAAAATTTCTTCCCTAGATTTTTTTAATGTTTTTGAAAGTAGTATTTCTGAGTCTAAAATAAAAGAAGGTATTTCTTTTTCTTTTAGTAAATTCGATCCAATTTTAATTATTTCAAAAGCTTTCATGAGTTTAAATTTTCAAGTTTCAAGTTCTGTTCTTTAAGCCTAAGCTCCTGGTTCATTTCTTCGTGAATTTCTCCACTCAAGAACTCATCTAGTTTATGTAATGTTAAATTAATTCGATGATCAGTAACTCTTCCTTGTGGAAAATTGTAGGTTCTTATTCTTTCAGATCTGTCTCCTGTTCCTATTTGATTTCTTCTGTTAACAGATCTTTCTTGATCTTTTTTCCTTTTTTCAGCTTCATAAACTCGAGATCTTAAAATTTTTAATGCTTTAGCTTTGTTTTTATGTTGCGATTTTTCATCTTGTTGGCTTACCACGACTCCGCTTGGAATATGAGTAATTCTTACAGCGCTGTCAGTGGTATTAACAGATTGACCTCCCGGCCCGCCAGCTCTGAAGACATCTATTCTTAGATCTGACTCTTTAATCTTAATGTCGACATCCTCTGCTTCAGGAAGCACAGCAACTGTTGCAGCTGAAGTATGAACTCTACCTTGAGTTTCAGTTTCAGGAATTCTTTGAACACGATGAACGCCTGATTCATATTTAAGATATGAATAAATATCATTACCGTTTACTAAAAAAATTACCTCTTTAAATCCTCCAGCTTCACTTTTTGAAATATTTATTAACTCTAATTTCCATTTTTTTTTAGAACAAACTTTTTCATACATTCTATATAAGTCGGCACAAAAAAGTGATGCTTCCAATCCTCCAGTTCCAGCTCTAATCTCAACGATTGCATTTTTATTATCATCCTCATCTTTGGGTAGTAAAAAAAATTTTAAATCATTTTCATATTTTTCTTTTTTTTCTAAAAGTTCATTTAAATCTTTTTGAGCTAGATCTATAATTTCTTGGTCATTGGACTTGTCTTGAACCATATTGACTAAGTCTTTTTTTTCATTATCGAAATTGATATATTTTTTTGCAATATCAATTATGCTTCCTAAATTAGAGTATTCTTTTGATTTCTTTGCAAATAATTTAGGCTCAATATTTCCCGAAGAAAGCTCTTTTTCTAATGCATCGTACTTATTTACAATATTTTTAACTTTATCTATTGGAACCATAATTAAAACTTACTCTTTAATTTTTTCTTCAACAAGTTCTACGACTTTTTTAATAATATCTGGGCTTGGAACTTTTGAATGAGGAACGCCGGAAAGATACAAGAGATTGTTATCTTGACCACCGCCAGTTAAACCAATTTCTGTTTGCGCTGCTTCTCCAGGCCCATTAACTACACAGCCAATTATAGAAATATTAATAGGTTTTTTTATATGAGCAAGTTTTTCCTCTAATATTTTTACAGTTTCAATTACCGGGAATGCTTGTCTTGCGCAAGATGGGCAAGATATTATATTTACTCCTCTTGAACGAATGCCTAAAGATTTTAAAATTTCATAGCCAGCTTTAATTTCATCTATTGGATCTGATGATAAAGAAACTCTTATAGTGTCTCCAATACCATCCATTAAAAGTTGACCAATCCCAATTGAAGATTTTATACTACCAGTTAACAATCCTCCTGCCTCTGTTACTCCTAAGTGTAATGGGTAGTCACAAATTTCTGATAGTTTTTTATAGGATTTAACGGTTAAAAATATATCTGAAGATTTTACGCTTATTTTAAAATTAAAAAAATCGTTATCCTCAAGAAGTTTAATATTTTTTTGAGCGCTTTCTACAAGCGCCTCTGGACAAGGCTCCTTATATTTCTCTAAAAGATCTTTATCTAGAGATCCAGCATTAACACCAATTCGAATTGAGCAATTATTGTCTTTAGCGGCTTTAACAACTTCTAATACTCTTTGATTTGATCCAATATTTCCTGGATTTATTCTTAAACAACTTGCTCCATTTTTTGCTGCTTCAATTGCCCTTTTATAATGAAAATGAATATCAGCAACGATAGGTATTGAAACTTCTTTTGTAATTTTTTTTAAGGATTTTGACGACTCTTCATCAGGGCAAGAAACTCTTACTATATCTGCTCCCGCTTCTTTTAAAGAGTTTATTTGATTTATAGTTCCTTTAATATCTGTAGTTAATGTATTAGTCATTGATTGGACGCTTATTGGCGAGTCACCTCCCACACTTACATTGCCAACTTTAATTTTTTTGGTTTTTTTTCTATTTATTTTTCTGTGAGGCCTAATTTCCATTTTAATCTAAATCAAAAATTGTATGTAATTTTTTAATAGCTTTTAAAACATTCTCTTCTTCAATGATTACCGAAAGTTTAATTTCAGAGGTCGAAATTGCTAGAATATTTATTTTTTCATCAGATAAAGCTCTAAACATTCTATAAGTTATTCCTGGTGTTGAAACCATTCCAGCTCCAACAATAGAAACTTTTGCAACTTTGTTATTTTGAATAATTTTTTTGTATTTTATATTTTTGTTGTCTTTCAGTATTTGCTCTGTTTTGAAAACTTCATCCCTTTTTACAGTAAAAGTTATATCTGTGGTTTTTTGATCTGAAGAAATATTCTGAATTACCATATCGACATTAATTTGAGCTTTGCTTAAAGGCTCAAATATATTAGCTGCTACTCCTGGCTTGTCTTGAACTCCTGTTAAGGTAATCTTTGCATCATCTTTAGAATATGCTACTCCAGTTACACTTTTTGAGTAATCAATATTTTCCTGACTAAAAATTTTTGTCCCTTTTCTTTCGGTAAATGTTGAACGCACCTCTAGTGAAATATCGTACATCATTGCTGTTTGTACAGCCGATGATTGCATTACTTTTGCACCCAGCGAAGATAATTCAAGCATCTCATCATAAGAAATTTTGTCGATTTTTTTTGCTACTGGAATTTTGTTTGGGTCAGTTGAATAAACTCCATCGACGTCTGTATATATTTCGCATGTATCAGCGTTAAAAATCTTAGCTACAGCTACAGCTGTCGCATCAGATCCTCCTCTGCCTATGGTAGTAATATCTCCATTTTTCGAAATTCCCTGAAAGCCTGGAATAATTGGTACACCGCCATCATTTAAATATTTATTTATTTTTTCAACATGCATATTGATAATTCTCGCATTAGAATGTTCACCACTTGTGAGTATAGGTATTTGCCAATTCAACCAGGATTTGGCTTTCATATTCAATTTTATCAGTGCACCAGAAAGAAGTGCACAAGTTACTTGCTCACCAGAAGAAAGGAGAACGTCAAACTCTCTCTTGTTAAACTCATTTGATATTTCACACGAAAGTTTAATAAGATCATTGGTTTTCCCTGCCATTGCTGAAACTATAGCAATAACTTTATTTCCTAAAGAAATCTCCTTTTTTATGATATTTGCAACATGCTGAATTCTTTCAACTGTTCCAACAGAAGTACCGCCAAACTTTAATACTTTTTTAACCATTTAAGAATGTAATATAATAAAATATATAGATATTAATATAATTAAAAATATTTAAAAATGAGTTCTACTATAAATAAAGAAGAAATACAAAAGTTTTCAAAACTAGCCGAAGAATGGTGGGATGTAAATGGAAAATTTAAACCCCTTCACATGTTTAATCCTATTAGAATTGAGTACATAACAGAAAATATCTATAAGCACTTTAAGCTGGAAAATAAATCTAGTCCTTTGAAAGGATTAAATATTTTAGACATTGGTTGCGGTGGAGGTTTGATAAGTGAACCGATGGCACGCTTAGGAGCTAGTGTTACTGGTATTGATGCATCTGAAAAAAATATAAACGTTGCCAGATTACACTCAAAAAAAAGCAATCTTCAAATAAATTATTTAAATACTTCTCCTGAAAATTTATCTTATTCTGAGAAATTTGATATAATTCTCAATCTTGAAGTAGTTGAACATGTAAATGATGTAAATTTATACATAAAATCTTGTTACAAGTTATTAAGAAAAAATGGTTTAATGTTCACAGCAACATTAAACAGATCTTTTACGTCTTACATAAAAGCAATAATTGGTGCAGAATATATACTACGATGGTTACCTGTTGGAACCCATGATTGGAATAAATTTATAAAACCTGAAGAATTAGAAAAATATTTGTCTCAGGAGAATTTTTCTTCACTAAATATTTCGGGTTTGAAGTTTAATCCATTTAATAATAAGTGGAAAAAAACAAAAGATTTATCTGTTAATTATATTATCGCGAGCTTTAAAAGTTAATTATCTTTACTTAGCCAAGGGATTGAAATTAAATCAATGCCTTCTTCTTTTAACTCTTCTCTTTCTTCAGCAGTTGTAGTGCCGTAAATGGCTTTTCTATTTTTTTTGTCGTAATAGATGTCTCTTACTTTTTTACTAAAATTTTTTCCTACATTATCAAAATTATTTTCAATATACTTTCTTAGTTTAAATAAATTATATCTTTCATTTTTAAAGTTTTTATCGATTAATTCAACTTGATCATATTTATTTTTTGAACAAGAAATCATTGGAGCCATAATTGATTTTGTTATTTTTTTTGATGAACAGTAAATGCACTCTAATAAATTTTTTTTATTTAATTTTTCGAACTCATTAGAATTAGAAAACCAGCTTTCAAATTCGTGATCTCTTGAGCATTTTAAAATATATTTTATCATTTAATTCCTATAGTCAGCATTTATATCGATATAATCATGAGTAAAATCACATGTATAACATTTAAAAGCATCATTACCTAACTTAAGGTTGATTTCAATTTCGATTGAATTCCATTCCATGTACTCTTTTAATTTTTTTTCATCATATGTTTCAGAAATTTTACCATTTTCAGCAACGATAAAGTTGCCTATTTTAATTTTTAATTTTTTTTGATCAACTATTTCACCTGACTTGCCTATACCCATTGCTATTCTTCCCCAGTTAGGATCTTCTCCTGCTATAGCAGTTTTTATTAAAGGTGAGTTTGCGATGGAAAAAGCAATATTTTTTGCACTACCCAAAGATTTAGCATTGATTACATTTACAGTTACAAATTTTTTTGCACCTTCTCCGTCAACAACAATTTGCTTAGCTAAATTTAAACTAACTTTCTTTAAAGCAATTTCGAACTTTTGAACCGCTTTATCATTTAAAGATATATTTTGACCAATTTTTATTGCCCTTGTAGAAAATATACTGACCATATCATTAGTGGATTGATCGCTATCAACTGTTATAGCGTTAAAAGAATTTGCTACAGATCTTTTTAAAAGTGTTTTCAATAAATTTGAATTAATATCTGCATTTGTAAAAATAAATGACAACATCGTTGCCAAGTTAGGCGCAATCATTCCTGATCCTTTCGCTATTCCACAAATTTTAATTAACTCATCTCCTATTAAAATTTCCTCATACGCTAATTTAGGCTTGGTATCGGTAGTCATTATTGCTGATGCCATTTTGATCCAATACATTTTATTGTGCTCGGTTCTTAACCTATTTACTAAATCAGGTAAGCACTCCCTTATTTTATCAACAGGAAACTCTTCTCCTATAACACCGGTAGAAGCGAAAATTAGATCTTTGACTTTTACTGTTTCACTTGTTCCTTTTTGATTTTTAGACTCTTTTATTGTTAAAATTCTTGAAAGGTTTTTTGCTAAAGTATCTATACTTTCTTTGCCTTGCTTACCGGTAAATGTATTGGCATTTTTTGTATTTACTAATAATCCTTTTATAATTTTCTTATGAGAATTGTTATTCCATGGAATAAATTCAGATGTTATGGAATTAGAAGTCGTTAATGTTGCATAATTGGCACCTTTACTAAAATAAAATAAAGCTAAATCGTCTCTACCATCTTTATATAAATCGGCAGATATAGATGACATTTCAAGACCCTCAATTTGCTTTAGGCTTTGAAACTCACCCATTTTAGATAATTTTGTTTTATCGTTTAAGAAATTTTTAATATTAATAGTCATTATTGCTGTTTAATTTGCATAAATAATACATATATAGGGTTATAATGAATTTATTTACAAGAACTTTTAGTAAAATATTTAAAAGCTCTAATCAACAAGAATTAGACAAAATTCAAAATATCGTAGAAGCCATAAATAATAAAGAAGTTGAAATTCAATCTCTTAATGAGAGTAATTTTAAAGAAAAAACATTTAATTTTAAGAAAAACGCTCAAAATGGATCTATTAACATTAATGAAATTATTCCAGAAGCCTTCGCGCTAGTCCGGGAGGCGGCAAAAAGAACTTTAGGAGAAAGACATTATGATGTTCAGCTTGCAGGAGGTTTAATTCTTCACAATGGAAAAATTGCAGAAATGAAGACTGGAGAAGGAAAGACACTAGTTTCAACATTGCCTGCATATTTAAATTGTTTAACTGGTAAAGGTGTTCACATAGTTACGGTAAATGATTATTTGGCCAAGAGGGACTCGGAATGGATGGGGAAAGTTTTCAATTATCTTGGGGTTACAGTTGGATGTATCACTAATGGGTTAGATGATTTAACAAGAAAGAAGAATTATTTAAGAGATATAACATATGCTACAAATAATGAGCTAGGATTTGATTATTTAAGGGACAATATGAAATATGAACTTGAGGAAATGGTTCAGCGTAGTCATAATTTTTGTATTGTTGACGAGGTAGATAGTATTCTGATCGATGAGTCTAGAACACCTTTAGTTATTTCAGGTAAACTTGAAGATAAAAATACTTTATATGTCACTTCCAATGAATTTATAAGTCATCTGCAAAAAAATGATTTTGAGCTAGATGAAAAAAATAAAAACGCAATACTCACAGATAAAGGTATCGATAAAATTGAAAAGCTTTCAATCCAAAAAAGAATACTTAAAAACAACAATTTTTATGATCCTGCTAATTTAGATCTTGTGCACCATGTTAATCAAGCTTTGAAAGCTAATTTACTTTTTAAAAAAGATACTGATTATATTGTTAAAGATGGCAAGGTTCAGATAATAGATGAATTTACAGGTAGAGTATTAGATGGAAGGAGATTCTCGGATGGTTTACACCAGGCAATTGAGGCGAAAGAAAACGTAAAGGTTGAAGAAGAAAATCAAACACTTGCATCAATAACTTATCAAAATTATTTTCGATTATATAAAAAGTTATCAGGAATGACAGGGACAGCAATGACAGAGTCAGAGGAATTCTTTGATATTTATAAGTTACCTGTTGTTTCTATCCCCACAAATAAGAAAATGTTACGTAAAGATTTTAATGATCAAATATTTAGAACAGAAAAAGAGAAGTACAATGCAATTGTAAATAAAATTATAGATTGTAGCAAAAAAGGACAACCAGTATTAGTGGGAACTACGAGTATTGAAAAGTCAGAAAAAATTTCATCATATCTGAATAATAAAAAGATCAACCATAACGTTTTAAATGCTAAGCAACATGAAAAAGAAGCAAGCATCATAGCAGAAGCTGGTAAAACCAATGCTGTTACAATCGCCACTAATATGGCCGGGAGAGGGACAGATATTAAGTTAGGCGGTAATAAAGATTATATTAAAGATGGAAAAAAAGAAAATAAAGAAGAAATAATTAAAAACGAGAATAAAGTTAAAAATTTAGGTGGATTATTTATTATTGGAACTGAGAGACATGAAAGCCGAAGAATAGATAACCAATTGAGAGGTAGAGCAGGAAGACAGGGAGATCCGGGAAGCACAATCTTTTATATAAGTTTACAAGATGAATTGATGAGAATATTTGGTGGGGACTCTATTGATGGAATGCTTCAAAAGTTAGGTTTGAAAGAAAATGAATCTATTGATCATCCCTGGATAAACAAAGCCATGGAAAGAGCCCAAAAGAAAGTTGAGACTAGAAACTTCGACATAAGAAAAACACTAATTAAATTTGATGATGTAATGAATGATCAAAGACAGGTCATATTTTCTCAAAGATTAAAAATTTTAAAAGAAAAGAATATTAATGAAATTTGCAAAGATTTTTTTGATGAAATTCTTGTAAACCTAAATACAGTAAGGGTAAATTTTCAAAGATCTGAAGACGAAAAAAACTATCTCGCAGAAACGAAGAATATCACTGGAAATGTTATAAATGATGATGAGTTGTTAAAACTTGGTAAACTAAAAGAGAGTGAATTTAATAAAATCATTCAAAATCTATATTCTGATAAGAAAAATTCAAGAATAAAAATTTTAGGTGAAAATCAAAATAATAATCTTGAAAAGAAAATTTTTTTACAATTAATTGATTTTTCGTGGAGATCACATTTGCAATATTTAGAACAATTAAGGCAAGTAATCGGTTTAAGACAATATGGTCAAAAAGATCCTTTATCTGAATTTAAAAAAGAAGCGTTTGTTCTATTTGAAGGCTTATTGTTAAAGATTAAAAATGATTTAATCAAATTTCTTTTAAATTTGAATATAGTTGTATCAAGCGAGGAGACTAAAAAAGAAGATCAAGAAATAAAAATAGAGGAAAAATCAGAAAAAAAGGTAGGGAGAAATGAGAAGTGTCCTTGCGGATCAGGAAAAAAATTCAAACATTGTCACGGAAATATTTAGAATTTAAATTTTTTTAAAAGCGCTTAATGCTTTTACTCTAGCTTCTTCATGTTTTACGATTGGATTAGGATAATCTCTTCCTAATTTAAATTTTTCTTCATTAAATTCCCATGGCTTATGGATAAATTTTTTTGGCAAATTTTTTAATTCAGGTACCCATTTTTTTACATACTCACCGTCCTTGTCAAATTTTTCACCCTGTAAAATTGGATTAAATATTCTAAAATATGGAGCGGCATCAGCACCAGAACCTGCAACCCATTGCCAACCTCCAACATTACCAGCTGGACTATAATCTAATAAACAATTTCTAAAATATTTTTCTCCCTCTTTCCAATTAATTAATAAATGTTTAACCAAAAATGATCCTACTATCATTCTTACTCTATTGTGCATCCAACCCGTAGAGTAAAGTTCTCTCATACCTGCATCAACTATTGGGTACCCAGTTAAGCCCTTTTTCCAGGCAGAGAAAAAATTTGATTTTTTTTCCCAAGGAAATTTATCAAATTTTTTGGAGTAATTGCTCTTCAGCATATGTGGAAAATTATTAATTAATGAATGATTGAACTCTCTCCAACCAATTTCGGTTAAAAATTTTGATGTTCCAATATGTTTTGGTTTCTTTTTTATGCATTTATTCCAAATCGTTTCAACATGTATTTGTCCAAATTTTATAAACGGAGACAGTTTTGAAGTTCCAAAAATATTTGGATAATTACGATTTTCAGAATAATTTGTTATTTTATCATTAATAAAATTTTCTAAAATTTTTAAAGCACTTTCTTCATCTGGTGACCAAATTTTTTCAAAACTTTTAAACCAATTTTTTTTTGGTAATATTTTTTTTGGCTCAATACAATTTTTGAAATAAGTCGTTTTGTTTTTGCATTTTTTTATCTTCTTTATCTTTGACGGTATTTTTTCTAAGTAAAATTTTTCTGCATTTCTCCAAAAGGGGGTGAACACCTTAAACGGAGTGCCATCATTTTTTTTTATTTCATCAATCTCATTTAAAACATTACCTTTATGTTTTTTAAAAGCAATTTTATTATTTTTAAAAATATTTTCTAAATAGATATCAAATTTTAAATAATCTGGTTCATAAACTTTATTCCAATACATTGTAAAATCTTTTTTTTTAATAAGCTTATCAAAAAATATCTTAAAGGAATTTGTTTCTACTATTTCTAAATTTATATTTAAATTTTCTAATATATTTCTGAAATTTGAGAGAGATTTACTTATCCACCATTTTTGAGCTTCTTGGTTTTTAAATTCTTCTTTTTTATACAAGTAAAAAACTACAACTTGATCATGATTAATTGTGGCTTCAATAAGCCCATCATTTTTGTTAATTCTAAAATCATCTCTTAACCAGAAGAGTCCAATTTTTTTTTTCATAAATTTAAGCTACAATTATTTTGAACAGAGATAAATATTTCTATTGTCGTATTTATCAATAAAATATTTATTCCTAGAAATTTTTAATTTATTTTCAAATATTTCATTAAGAGTCTCGGGGTTGAAAGTTGTGTTTTCGTCGTATCCATCATAAGAAATCAATGAAATTTCTCTGGTATCAAACTTTTTAATAAACTTGTAATAATTTTCTACAACTTCTCTAGGCATTTCTACAAAGCTCTCAGCATTATGAAAGTGATCAATTTTAACCTTTAGTTTCTCTATTTCCCAAGGAGGAATGCAAATTATTTCTAATTCATCATTATCTTTAAATTCAATAATTGATGATCCTCTAGTCTCTGTATATTCTTTTACATTCTCCCCAAAATGCCTTTTTAAATATTGTGTGCCCAAATAAACATTTGGCACGGCATCTAAATATATAACTTTTTTAATATTTGGAAAATTTGTAATTAAAAAATGAATATTTGCACCAAATCCACCGCCAATTTCAAAAAAAGTTTTTAAACGTTTAAAATCAAAATTTTTGGATAATTTTTCTACACGATCCGCAATCTCTAAATAAAATGTTGAATATTCTTTTTTTTTAAAAGTAAATTTATTTACACAACCATACTCTGCTGTGTTTTTAAATTCGTATTTATCAATTAATTTTTTTACATTTTCATCATTAGCACATATTATTGAAAAAGCTTGTAAATATTTGTTCATATAATCTTTGGTAAGAACTACTTGTTGTTTAAAAATTTTTTTTAATATCGGAAGTTCAAAAATGCTTCCTAATAGTCTGCCCTTAAACCCAAGTTCATTCCTTATATCTGATTGTAAATTATCTGTGAAAGATGATCCAACCCCACTACTAGTTCCCCGAAAATCTGATATTCCTCTTTTTTTAATCTGATAAATAGTTTTAAGGTTTTTATAACTCCAATATGGACCTGAAGAATATAATTTTCTATTAACCTTCTTTTCGTCTTTTATTAATAGATTAAGTAATTTCATAATTTTGGTGGTGGCCTTGGTAAGAATCGCACTTACGACACATACCTT
>CESF01138715.1_pt1 | contig 12556 bp, 9 predicted proteins | sample 356331 | NCBI WGS metagenome assembly CESF01 (sample SAMEA2621779, study PRJEB7988) | marine metagenome | biome: marine biome (ENVO:00000447); feature: surface water layer (ENVO:00002042); material: "saline water (ENVO:00002010), including plankton (ENVO:xxxxxxxx)" | depth 5 m
GCTCAAAATCAAGATAATTGAGGCTCATGCTCTAAACTACCTAATTAATTAAATTCTAGTTCTACATCTTGCGCCGCCATAAGCGATAACTTGTGAATTAAGTCATCGCTCGGCGTAACACACCATTCGGTTCCTAAAGTAATCTCAGCCAACGCATCCGGACGTTGATAGAATACTTTAATAGGACAAGTACCAAACTTATAAGGTTCCAGTACTTTTTGTAAATTATCGAAGAAGTTCGCCTCGATCTGCACCATATTTAAGGTCATTTTAATCGCTTTTATACGTTTTTCTCGCGCCTCAGCGATGGTGCATATGTCTCTAGCGGTCATTGTAATGCCACCGGAGAAGTTATCAAAGCTGACCTGTCCTGATATTACCAAGATATTGTTTACTTGCAGCAAATCTTGGTACATTTCAAACTGTTCTGGGAATAAGCGTACATCAATACGGGCACTCTTGTCATCTAAAGTTACAAGACCCCAACGATTTCCCTTTTTGTTTATCAGGGTTCGGGCAGAAATCACTAAGCCTGCAGCTGTGGACTGCACATCGCGATTAGTTGGCTGTAAATCGACTAGTCTTCCCGTTGTATAGTGTTTTAACTCTTTACGATACTGATTAATTGGGTGGCCAGTTAAATACAGGCCTAAGGTTTCTTTCTCACCATCAAGCCACTCATTGTCGGTTAAATCGGTTGCTTTAATGAATGCTTGTTCAACTTCATCTGGCTCTGTCGCAAGTAAACCAAATAAATCTGCCTGCCCTAGTGACTCAGCCTTATGATGCTGATCGGCTGCTCGCATTGCATCTTTTAAACTAGCCAATAAGGTAGCACGACCAGGCTGTGTTTTATCTGGGCCGAGTTGATCGAGTGCTCCGGCATAAATAAGCTTTTCAACAACACGCTTATTTAAACGCTTTAAGTCAACACGGGCACAAAAATCAAATAAGTCTTTAAACGGACCACCTTCGCTACGAGCTTCTAAAATAGCTTCAACAGGCGCCTCACCGACCCCTTTAATTGCACCGATACCGTAGACAATTTCACCTTGTAGATTAACCGTAAACTTGTACTCACCGGCATTTACATCTGGTGGTAGCAAGGTCAGTTTCATGTTTTCACATTCATCTACCAAGGTAACAATTTTATCGGTGTTATCCATATCCGCCGACATTACCGCAGCCATAAACTCTGCTGGGTAGTGGGTTTTCATCCACAGTGTTTGGTACGATACTAAGGCATAAGCAGCTGAGTGAGATTTGTTAAAACCATAACCTGCGAACTTCTCTACCAAGTCGAAGATTTTCATTGCAAGTTCGCCGTCAACTCCGTTATTAACAGCTCCTTCTTCGAAGGTTGAACGTTGCTTTGCCATCTCCTCTGGCTTTTTCTTACCCATCGCACGACGCAACATATCAGCGCCACCTAGCGTATAACCTGCTAGAACCTGCGCAATCTGCATTACTTGTTCTTGGTATAGAATGATACCGTAGGTTGGCTCTAATATTGGCTGCAGACTTTCATGTTGCCATTGCACATCTGGGTAGGATATTTCTTCTCGACCATGCTTACGGTCGATAAAGTTATCTACCATGCCTGATTGCAATGGACCTGGGCGGAATAGTGCTACCAGTGCGATCATATCTTCGAAACAGTCGGGTTTCAGACGGCGAATCAAATCTTTCATACCACGAGATTCTAGCTGGAATACCGCGGTGGTTTCGGCGCGTAGCAGTAACTCAATACTTGGCTTATCATCAAGAGGAATAGCGTTGATATCAACCGGCTCTTTCCCCTCTCGGGCTAAGCGCTCATTAGTCATATCAAGCGCCCACTGCAAGATAGTTAACGTTCTTAGACCTAAGAAGTCGAACTTAACTAAGCCTGCCGTCTCAACATCGTTTTTATCAAATTGCGTTACTGGGAATTTACCTTCATCATCACAATAAAGGGCCGCAAAGTCAGTGATAGTAGTTGGAGATATTACAACACCACCAGCGTGTTTACCGGCATTACGTGTACACCCTTCAAGGATGCGACACATATCGATAAGTTCTTTTACCTCTTCATCACCGTCGTAGGCTTCTTGTAAACGTGGCTCAACATCAAAGGCTTTAGCTAAGGTCATACCCGGATCGCCCGGTACTAATTTCGAAATACGATCAACAAAGCCGTAAGGGTGACCTAATACACGGCCTACGTCCCGAATAACCGCTTTTGCGGCCATGGTACCAAAAGTGATGATCTGAGATACCGCGTCACGACCATAAAGCGCCGCTACGTGATCGATTACCTCATCGCGTCGGTCCATACAGAAGTCGACGTCAAAGTCGGGCATTGAGATACGCTCTGGGTTCAAGAAACGTTCGAATAGTAAGTCAAATTCTAACGGATCAAGGTCGGTAATCTTTAGTGCATAAGCAACTAGCGAACCAGCACCAGAACCACGCCCTGGTCCTACCGGAATATTGTTATCTTTACTCCACTGGATGAACTCCATTACGATCAAGAAGTAACCAGGGAACCCCATTTGGTTGATTACCTCGAGCTCTATTTTTAGACGCTCATCATACTCAACACGTTTTTCTTTACGCTCTTGCTCATCGGGGAATAAAAACTGTAAACGCTCTTCAAGACCATCTTCAGAAACCTTTACCAAGAAGTCGTCAATTTTCAGCGATCCAGTTGGATAATCTGGTAAGAAGTAAGTCCCTAGCTGCACGGTCACATTACAGCGCTTGGCAATTTCAACGGTGTTTTCTAACGCTTCTGGAATATCGCTAAATAGCTCAGCCATTTGCTCCGCTGTTTTAAGATATTGCTGCTCAGAAAAGCGTTTTGGTCTACGTTTATCTTCTAATGTGTAACCGTCATGGATTGCAACTCGGATTTCGTGGGCTTCAAAGTTTTCTGGTTTTAAAAACACTACTTCGTTAGTTGCCACCACGGGTAACTGCTCTTTTGCAGCAAGCTCAACAGCTAGGTGTAAATAGTCTTCTTCTAAAGCACGCTCAGTACGAATAAGCTCAATGTAATAATGATCGCTAAAATGCTGCTTATAAAAGCTAACTACCGATTCAATGAGCCCAGGGTTACCTTTTAATAGGGCTTTACCTAAGTCACCATCTTTCGCACCAGATAATAAGATTAGGCCATTTTTGTGCTCCACCAGCCATTCACGGTCAACCACAGGGCGATGAAATAAATGTCCGCGCTGATATGCTTTAGAGATCAATAAAGTAAGGTTTTTATAGCCTTCGTTATCTTTCGCTAAGATGGTAATACGACTAGGCTCGTCTTCAAATTCAGGGCTTCTTAACCAAAAATCAGCGCCGACAATTGGCTTAATACCGGCACCATGGGCAGCACCATAAAAACGCACTAAACCACATAAGTTCATCTGATCGGTAATAGCCAATGCAGGCATTTGCAGCTCTTCTGCTTTAGCTACAATCGGCTTAGTTTTAGCTAGACCATCCACCATTGAGAAATCTGAGTGAACACGTAAGTGAACAAATTGCGGCGCTGGCATTACAGTTGCTCTCCTTTTAACGCCAAAATGCGCTGAACAGGTTTAAAGCTTTTACGATGTTCTGCAATTGCACCGTATTGTTCGAGTGCCGCAAAGTGCGCTTTAGTCGGATAGCCTTTGTGGCCTGCAAAGCCATAATCAGGATAACGCTTATCAAGCTCAATCATTTCATCATCACGGGCAACTTTAGCCAAAATAGAAGCAGCTGAAATCTCTTCGACCAAGCTATCGCCTTTTACTACCGCCTGTGCTGGAACTGTCAGTTGGCTTGGCACACGGTTGCCATCAATAAAAACAAACTCAGGTTTAACACTTAAGCCTTCAACTGCGCGACTCATTGCTAGCATAGTGGCGTGCAATATATTTAATTCGTCAATTTCACTTGGGCTACAGCGACCAATGGCATAACACAGCGCTTTTTCTTTTATTTCTGCAGCCAATAATTGACGTTTTTTGTCTGATAACTTTTTAGAATCGGTTAAACCTGCAATAGGCTTATTTGGGTCGAGTATCACCGCAGCGGTAACAACATCACCGACCAATGGACCACGGCCAACTTCATCTACACCAGCAATATAATTAACATTCGGTCGTTCAATTTGCATTTAGTAACTCCGCGACTGCTGCTGCAGCTTGTTCATTGGCATTTAATCTTATGTCTTTATGGATGGCTAAAAAGCGCGCTTTTAGTTCACTGTTATCCGTATTCAACATAGGTGTTAGCGCAGCTGATAAGTTATCAACATTACACTCTGCTTGTAGGTATTCTGGTATTAGTTCTTCATTGGCTAATAAGTTAGGCAACGAGAAATATTTAATGTTAAAAGTGAATAATGTTTTGAATATCCAATAACTCATAGGCTTAATTTTGTAGCCCACGACCATCGGCTTTTTATACAACATGCCTTCAAGTGTTGCGGTTCCTGAGGCAAGTAAAATGGCATCCGCTGCTTGCATTGCAAGGTTTGACTGACCATCCAATAATTGCAGTTTTAGCTCAGGAGCTGTTTTTTCTAAAATTTCACAAAACTGTGCTTTTCGTTTCTCATTAACTAATGGCACCACAATTTTAAGATCAGGATTTTGTGCTTGTAGTTTAGATGCCGTTTCGATGTAGGTTTCGCTTAAAAGCCCCACTTCAGAACCACGGCTACCCGGTAATAACGCGAGCACTTTATCTGTTTGTGCTAAACCAAGTTTGTTACGAGCCTCGGTTTGGTCATGCTCAAGTGCAATATCATCGGCAAGCGTGTGCCCAACAAAAGTACATGGTACACCGTGTTTATCGTAAAAGGCTTTTTCAAACGGTAATAATGCCAACACTAAATTTGTGGCTGCACTGATTTTATGAATACGTTTTTCACGCCACGCCCACACTGATGGACTAACATATTGTACTGTTTTAATGCCTGCTTCTTTTAGCGGTTTTTCAACACGTAAATTAAAGTCAGGCGCATCAATACCAATAAATACATCCGGTGGATTGTCGATAAAATGTTGCACCAATTGTTTGCGTATTTTAAGTAAGCGAGGTAACCGGCCAAGTACCTCAACTAAACCCATTACCGATAATTCATCCATATCGAATAATGTTTTACAGCCAGCCGCTTGCATACGCGGGCCCGCAATCCCTTCAAATATGGCATCCGGAAAACGGCGTTTAAGTGCTTTTATTAGCCCTTCACCTAAAATATCACCAGATAACTCACCTGCCACCAAGGCAATACGTAACGGCTTTGTATGTTCTTTCATTCGTTGATAATTCGCAACTTTTGGCACTAATAAAAATGAGTTTACCGTGTTTTAGCAGTCGGATAAATGTCACAGAGTTAATAAATACTAGAAATCGAAATTAGCATGCTTACTTGCTCAATGATTGAGCTTCTTAAGCGCGAATAGTGCAGGTTTATTGCCGCTTGCTAAAAAAAAATATGAAAAAGAATAAAATAAGCCATAGCTAACAGGCTTTTTATAACGATTAAATATTTGAAATTTTAGAGTTTTATCTCTAATCTGTAGAAAAGATGAACATAATTAATTCATCTTTATTTCATATTTTCCTATTGACTAAAATGAATACAGGTTTACTATTTGCAAAGTTTCAATAATTACTGAAACTTTATAACCGATAATTTGTCGTGTCTACCGCACCCGCTAACAAGGAGCTTAACAATGATAGATGAAACATTTGTGGATCTATCGCGATTGCAATTTGCAATCACTGCCCTATTTCACTTCCTATTTGTCCCACTTACCTTAGGTATGACGTGGATTTTGGTGATCATGGAATCCGTTTACGTGATGACTGGTCGAGAAATTTATCGTGATATGACTAAGTTCTGGGGTAAGTTATTTGGTATTAACTTTGCGATTGGTGTGGCCACAGGCCTTACCATGGAGTTTGAGTTCGGTACCAACTGGTCTTATTACTCTCACTATGTGGGCGATATTTTTGGTGCTCCACTAGCGATTGAAGGCTTAATGGCTTTCTTCTTAGAATCAACTTTTGTGGGTATGTTCTTTTTAGGCTGGGAACGACTGACACGACGCCAGCATCTTGCTGCAACCTTCTTGATGGCATTAGGTACTAACTTATCTGCGCTATGGATTTTAGTAGCAAATGGTTGGATGCAGAACCCGGTAGGTGCTGAATTTAATTACCAAACCATGCGTATGGAAATGACCAGCTTTGCTGAATTGGTATTTAACCCAGTCGCACAAGTTAAGTTTATTCATACTGTATCAGCAGGCTATGTTGCAGCATCTATGTTCGTACTTGGTATTAGTAGCTGGTACATCTTAAAAGGTCGCGACCTTGCTTTTGCAAAACGCTCGTTCTCGGTCGCGTCAGGTTTTGGTTTAGCGTCTATTCTTTGTGTTATTTTACTTGGTGATGAATCTGGCTACGAAGTTGGCGAGGTGCAAAAAGTAAAACTCGCTACCATTGAAGCTGAGTGGCACACCGAAGAAGCCCCTGCAGCATTCACACTGGTAGGTATTCCTGACTCTGAAGAGCAAGTAACCCACGCTGCTGTTAAAATTCCATATGCGCTAGGTATCATTGCAACGCGCTCAATTGATGAGCAAGTAACAGGCATTAAAGACCTCGAAGCACAGCATGAAGAGCGTATTCGTAATGGCATGATTGCATACGAATACCTAGAGAAGCTTCGTGGTGGTGAAGACACCCCTGAAAACATTGCTAAATTCGATACTTTAAAAGCTGATCTTGGCTATGGTTTGTTACTTAAGCGCTACACACCTAACGTGGTAGATGCAACAGAAGAACATATTCAAAAAGCAGTGAAAGACTCAATCCCTCAAGTTGGCCCTATGTTCTGGTCATTTAGAATCATGGTTGGCTGTGGTGTCATTATGCTTGGCGTATTTGTTCTGGCGTTTTATTACAATGCACACCGTATTATTGAGCAAAAGCGTTGGTTACTCTGGGCTGCAGTATGGAGTATTCCACTTCCTTGGATTGCCATTGAGTTTGGCTGGATTGTTGCAGAATACGGTCGCCAACCTTGGGCAATTTCAGAAATTCTACCGACCTTCTTGGCAACCTCGTCGCTGACGGTGAATGACTTATTGATTAGTATTACTGGTTTCTTAGTATTCTATACAGGTCTAGCTGCAGTTGAAGGCTGGTTGATGCTGCGCTTTGTTAAACAAGGTCCAAGCTCGCTTCATACCGGTAAATATCACCATGAACTTGCCAAAGCGGATTCACTTGTAAGCGAAGGAGCTCAGTCATGATTTTTGATTACGAAACACTAAAACTAATTTGGTGGCTGTTAATTGGTGTATTACTGATTGGCTTTGCAGTGACCGATGGTATGGATATGGGCGTGGCAATTTTGCTTCGTCTGGTTGGTAAAACTGATGTTGAACGCCGTACAGTAATTAACACCATTGGCGCTCACTGGGATGGAAACCAAGTATGGTTCATCACCGCAGGTGGTGCCCTCTTTGCTGCTTGGCCTATGGTGTATGCAGCCGCATTCTCTGGCTTTTACTTTGCAATGATGCTGGTGTTATTTGCGCTATTTTTCAGACCGCTTGGTTTTGATTACCGCTCAAAAATAGATTCACCACGCTGGCGTAATAACTGGGATTGGGGCCTGTTTGCAGGTAGCTTTATTCCAGCACTCGTATTTGGGGTTGCCTTTGGTAACCTATTACAAGGTGTGCCTTATCATATCGATGATCTACTACGTGTTAGCTACCAAGGTTCATTCTTTGCGTTATTGAACCCGTTTGCCATCGTCGTTGGTCTCGTTAGTGTACTTATGCTAGTTGGTCATGCGGGTATGTGGTTGCAACTTCGAACTGATGCAGAAGTAGCAAAACGTTCAGCACAATATGGCCAATATGCACTTATGGCGTTTATTGTATTATTTGCCTTAGCAGGTGTGTGGGTATCTCAAATTGACGGTTATAAAATCGTTAGCATGGGCGATACACAAGGCTTTGCAAATCCATTGGCTAAAACAGTAACTCAGGCACCTGGTGCATGGCTTGATAACTATACAAAAATGCCATTAACAATGCTGTTCCCTGCTCTTGCTTTTATCATGGCTGCACTGGCAATTGTGTTATCTAAATTACAAAAACCAGCGATGGCACTTATCGCTTCAAGCTTAATGCTAGCAGGTGTGATATTGACTGCGGGTATGTCAATGTTCCCGTTCGTTATGCCTTCGAGCAATAACCCAAATATTAGTCTAACTATGTGGGATGCAGTTTCGAGCCATATGACATTAAACGTGATGTTTTTCGCTGCCGTTATTTTTGTACCACTTATTCTTATTTACACGACATGGTGTTATGTGAAAATGTGGCGCAAAGTAACCATCAATGAAATTGAAAACAACACCCACGGTAGCTATTAAGGAGATTTAAATATGTGGTATTTTGCCTGGATATTAGGTGTTCTATTAGCCTGTACTCTTGGGGTGATTAACGTAATGTGGTACGAATTTCACCAACATAAAGATTCTATCGCTGATGATGAGCTAGAGCTGTACGCGAGACTCAAAAACAACGATGACAACTAAACCCCGACCAAATCGCGCGCAGCAGCAAACGCTGCGCGCTTTTTTAAAGCAGTATAGTCAGTCCGCTTCAGGACTTCTTAAATTAAGCATTAGTCTGGGTACACTCAATGCCCTATTAATGATTGCCTCTTGTTATCTTCTTGCAAACGCTGTTCATCAAGTCATGTTTGAGCAAGCAGACTTGCAAGCTGTAACCCCCTTGTTATGGCCTCTTGCTGGACTTATCTTACTACGCGCTGTGCTTGTTGCTCTTAGTGAGCGAGTAAGTAACCTTGCCGCATTAAAAATAAAAAACGTGATGCGCAATACATTACTTGAAAAGTTAACCAAACTTGGTCCGGCCTATAGTGAACAAAAAGGACATGGCGCAACGCTTAATACATTACATAATGGTGTTGAAGCGCTGCATCAATACTACGCAAACTACATTCCCAGCGTGGCATACAGCGCACTGATCCCTTTGGCTATATTAGTAGTGATTTTTCCAACCGATTACAAAGCTGGGCTCATTTTTCTTTTAACAGCCCCGCTTATCCCATTTTTTATGATTTTAGTGGGCCATAAAGCTGAGCAGCTCAACCAAGAACGTTGGCAGCAACTTGCTGTACTCGGCAATTACTTTTTCGACCGCCTACAAGGGCTTACTCAATTAAAACTATTTAATGCAACCAAGCGTGAGCTAAATAGTATCAGTCAGATTTCTGATGATTACCGTGGTGCAACCATGGGAGTATTGAAAGTTGCCTTTTTATCTTCTTTCGCACTTGAGTTTTTAGCCACTATTAGTGTTGCACTTGTTGCAGTGATCATTGGCTTTAGACTGTTTTTTGGTACGCTCGATTTTGCCACCGGATTTGTAGTGCTATTACTGGCTCCTGAGTTTTACTTACCACTTCGACAAATGGGCACTCATTACCATGCAAAGCTCGAGGGTATTAGCGCCGCTGCTGATATGGTCGACATAATTAATCAGAGCGACGCCGATGAACATTTAGGTTCCTCTAAACTTGAGTTACCGCTAAAAGACATACAACTGAGTGCGCTTAGCTACCACTACCCCGAAACAAATGAAGGGGTGACTGATATAAACTTAACCCTACCTAAAAAAGGCCTAATTGCATTTGTGGGTGAAAGTGGCTCTGGTAAAAGTACCTTATTTGATTGCCTATTGGGTTTTCATCATCAAGCCAGCAGTGCCATTATCATTAACGGACAGCAACTAAGCACTATTGCTTTACATGATTGGCAAGCACAACTTGCGTGGATCCCACAACAAGCCACGTTATTTTATCGAACTGTTGCAGACAATCTGAGATTAGCTAAACCAGATGCAAGTCAAACAGAACTCGACGAGGCCGCAATGAGAGCAGGTGCGCTAGAGTTTATAAACGCCTTACCTGATGGATTTAATACCTTATTAGGTGAGCAAGGAGAAGGCCTCTCTGGGGGGCAAAAGCAGCGCATAGCCCTTGCCCGTGCGTTTTTAAAAAATGCCCCTGTGCTAATGCTTGATGAGCCTACAGCGCACTTAGACAGCCAAACAGAGCGCCTAATCAATCAGGCAATTCAAGATTATGCAAAAAACCATCTCGTGTTGGTTATTGCTCACAGGCTTAATACGGTAAAACAGGCGGATAATATTTACGTAATGCAACAAGGTCAAATTGTTGAATCTGGTCATTATCAGCAACTCATTGAACAAGCAGGCCTCTTAGCTAAACTCGTGAGCCAAGGTGAAGCCCATGCATAACTTTATACGCTTATTAAAGCTATGCAAGCCTCATGCTGGCATGCTGTTACTGGGTGCTTTTTTAGCAAGCTTAACGGTACTTGCTAACGTTGGCTTACTCGCTATTTCGGGTTGGTTTTTAGCAGCCATGGCAGCCGCTGGTATTGCCGGAGTGCAGATGAATTACTTTACTCCAGCTGGGGTGATCCGCTTTTTAGCGATAGTACGCACAGCTTCACGTTACGGTGAGCGGATGATAACTCATAATGCCACCTTTTTATTACTGAGCGAATTTCGCGTAAAAATGTTCAGGACCCTCAGCCAGCTAAACAACGTTGACTTAGCAATGAGTCGTAGTAGCGATTTGTTTAACCGCCTACAAAACGATGTTGATGCGCTAGATAAGTTTTACCTAAATGTGCTGCTTCCCATTATCGTCGCGATTATCAGCATCCCTATCGTAATGGCATTTATGGCTATGTATAGCGCTGAGGTTGCATTAGTCTGCTTTATTTCACTGATGATTATTGGCGTACTGCTACCAGCAATATTAAGCCGTAAACTTCACCGACAAGCAGATGCAGAAACACAAATTTCAGCAGAATTAAGGTCTGAACTTGCCGATACTCTAAAAGGTGCAAGAGAGCTTGCTGTTTATCAAGCACAAGAAGCGCAATTAACCCATTGTGACTTACTGAGTAAGCAATACAACAGCCAGCTCTATAACCGCCACAAAGCCGTTGCAAACAGCAATGGCTTAAGCACTTTGGTGATACAGCTTACCATGCTAGCCAGTGTATTTATGATAATTCCACTGGTTGCAATGGGAACCATGAAAAACGTTGAACTGGCGATGCTCGCGTTATTTGTATTAGCAAGTTTTGAAACAGTGCTCACCTTGCCCACTGCATTTATCGAGTTGCCACTCACCCTAAGTGCTGCAAAGCGACTGTTTGCACTTGAAGATAAGCACAGCAGCCATCTAAGTAAACAGCAAAACTGCTTAGCTCACCAATCTGCAATAGGTCTTGAACTGGCTGCGGTAAATTACCAATACGCAGGAGCGAAAAACAAAGCTCTTAATAATATCAATTTTGTGATTACACCGGGGAGTAAGGTTGCGCTAGTGGGTGCCAGTGGCAGTGGCAAAACTACTCTTGTTAACTTACTCACAGGCCTTTGGCCAAAGCAATCAGGCTCATTAAAATTCATTACAGATCAAGGTACCTTTGAACTAGAAAGCATGACGGCTGCAACACGCTTTAAGCAGCTGACAATTGTTGCTCAGCAACATCATATTTTTGATGGTACGCTTCGTGAGAATCTTCGCTATGCAGCGCCAGAGGCGACTGATGAAATGCTTATTGAAGCCTGTGAACAAGCTGAACTTGGCTCTTGGCTAAAGAACTTAAAGACCGGCCTTAATACCCGTTTAGGCACCGCGGGAAGAAAACTTTCACATGGTCAGTCACGTCGAATCGCCATTGCCCAAGCCCTATTAAGGGAAGGTAATTTAATTGTTCTTGATGAACCAACAGAGAGCCTAGATAACCATACCAAGCAGAAATTGCTCACTACGCTTGAAAAAATATGGGCCGATAAAACTATGCTGACCATTACTCACGATCCAGAAATGCTAAGTCGTGTTGATAAGGTTATTTGGTTAGAACAAGGACAAGTAAGAGCGCTTGCAAGTCATGCTGAATTAGTGGCGAATGAAGCTGATTACGTGGAGCTTATCACCCGTTTTTAATCGAGTCGCTCAACTGTGACGTCAATCACACCTTGCTTTACAGAGGCAATTTGTGAGAACGCCTTTTTTGATAAATCGATAATACGACCGCGGATAAATGGGCCGCGGTCATTAATGGTAACAATCACACTTTTATTGTTACTAATATTGGTGACCTTTACTCTGCTGCCAAAGCCAAGCGTCTGATGAGCCGCGCTCAATGCCTGTTGATTAAACACCTCTCCACTTGCTGTAGTTCGGCCATGGTATTTATCAGCGTAATAACTGGCTTTGCCTTTTTCAATCACTCCTTTAGATACCGAAGGCGCACTACTACAACCAGTTATAATTAAGCTAAATAATGCAAAGAGGATGAGTTTGTTCATATTATATAATCCTTTTTTTTACCATAAAGGTAGCAAGCGCTTATACCAATTCGCTTAATTAAATGGTCTATTTTGAGGCAATAAAACCTCGTTGATAGCAAGGCAAAAATTTC
>CESF01139030.1_pt1 | contig 12554 bp, 9 predicted proteins | sample 356331 | NCBI WGS metagenome assembly CESF01 (sample SAMEA2621779, study PRJEB7988) | marine metagenome | biome: marine biome (ENVO:00000447); feature: surface water layer (ENVO:00002042); material: "saline water (ENVO:00002010), including plankton (ENVO:xxxxxxxx)" | depth 5 m
ACGGCGGGTTATTTGCCCTCAGCCACCCACCGTGTTGTGGCACCCTTGGCAAATGAAAGAAATCAAAGTCGCATGTCGATGCCTTTGTTTCTTCATCCTCGGCCTGAGGTGGCCTTGTCGCAGCGATATACGGCGGCGCACTACCTGTCGAAAAGACTTTACGAAATGGGCGTTGCATAGAGTGAGCGTGATACGACGCGCTGTGTTCTTGCTCTATGCTCGCTATGATTTTTCACTCAGCCGGAGCGGGCTCTCTTTGGGGCTGTTGCTCTTTTGTAATCTGCTTCATTCGGCAGAGGCGACTATAGCTGTGGCGGCCAATTTTCGTGAGACGGCTCAAGAGATTGCACAGCGCCTCGAATCCACCTCGCCACATCGGTTTACCATTATTTCAGGATCAACAGGTAAGCTGGTCAGTCAGGCGCTTTATGGTGCACCCTTCGATGTGGTGATGGCTGCCGACCAGGCGAGACCTCTCAAGTTGATTGACGAAGGACTCGCTACAATGAATGCGCGGCGCACTTACGCATTGGGTGAAGTGGGGCTATGGTGGCCTGGTAAAACGCCGCCTTTCGGCATTATCGAGCTAAATGAGCTCAGCCCGCGGTCTGTCTGTCTTGCCAACCCCGCACTGGCACCCTACGGTGCCGCAGCGTGGTCACTTTTGGAACAATCGGGACTGGACGTCGAATGGCTCGCGGGAGTGGTGCGCGTGGACAACGTTAATCTGGTGGCTGGCATGGTCGCTCAAAAGCAGTCGCGTGCCGGGTTCGTCGCACGTGCCTCTATCGCTGCGATGATGCGTAAGGGCGATCTCGCCTTGGATGATCAGTCGATCCTGTGGTTGTCTTCCGAGGCGGCGATCCAACAGGACCTTGTACTGATGAAGCGTGCGGAGGATAACCCTGCGGCACAGTGGTGGGTGGAGCAGCTATTCGAGGCACCTATTCAGCATCTCCTAAAGTCTCACGGATATCAGCTACCCAAGGAGGAACACTCGCAGTGAGTGCCGATCTGCAGACTGTTTGGCTGACCGTCTTGCTTGCCAGTGTTACCACGCTCATGCTTTTATTTTTGGCCACCCCGTTGGCATGGTGGCTGGCGAATTCTGCCTCGCGGTTGCGCTCGATCGTTGAATCTTTGGTTGCTATGCCACTGGTTTTGCCGCCGACTGTACTCGGCTTTTACTTACTGGTGCTGCTCAATCCAGATAGTTTCCTTGGGGGATTATGGGTTCGTGCGACGGGTGAATCTTTGACATTCTCCTTCGGTGGGCTGGTCATTGCGTCTGTCATTTATTCCTTGCCGTTTATGGTGCAGCCGCTACAAAGTGCATTTCGCGCGGTGCCCATGTCAGTCAGGGAGTCAGCCGCCGTAATGGGAGCGTCACCGCGGGACTGTTTTTTTAGCGTTATATTGCCACTTGCCAGACGAGGCTTCCTGACGGGCATTGTGCTGACTTTTGCCCATACCATCGGCGAATTTGGCGTCGTGCTGATGATGGGTGGGAATATTCCGGGGGAAACCCGCGTCCTTTCTATTGCGATCTATGAGCACGTGGAAACACTTAATTACGATGCGGCACACGTGCTCGCATTGGGCCTGATGGGCTTTTCCTTTCTGTCCCTGTGGTTGGTTTATCGTGTGGCGGGGAGGGGTGCTGAGGTGTTTCGCGGATGACTCAGCGCCTCATTATCGATGGTTGCCTTCGCAGATCGGGCTTTACGCTTGAAGTACAGCTTGATATTGGCTTAGACCAAGCAGTGGGTCTGCAAGGTGCAACGGGCGCAGGTAAAACGACGTTACTGCGCATCATCGCCGGGTTGGAGCCGGGTTTCATTGGGCATTTGCAATACGGAGAAAGTGTTTGGCACGACAGCGCCAAGGGCGTCAGTCTGCCTGCTCATCTGAGGAGGTTGGGAGTCGTGTTTCAGGATGCACGACTCTTACCGGGCAGAACGGTACAGCACAATCTCGTGTTCGCTGTACAGCGATCTCCGTCAAAATTTACTGAGCTGCAGTGCGCGACACTCGCCAGAGATTTTTATATCGAAGGCCTGCTGGATCAACAGGTTGATACCCTCTCGGGAGGCGAGAGACAGCGGGTGTCGTTGGTACAGGCGTTATTGACGCGGCCACAAATACTTCTCCTTGATGAACCGCTCTCCGCGAACGACAGTGATCATCGTTGGCAGGTGGCTGCAAGTTTGTCTGACTGGCTACGTGAGCAGGAAGTGCCTCTCATCTACGTATCACACTCCGCTGACGAGTTGCATCTTCTGACCCGAAAGATTCTGAAACTGGAAGCCGGGCGGATTGTTGCGCAGGGTTCTACCTCGGATATGTTGAAACTGGTCTCTGGTCACGCCAGTTTACCCGCCACGGTGCTTGAGGTTAATGAAACGAGCGGGAGAGTGATGTTGCAGTTGGAGCAGCCTCGGGGAATAAGCGGCATCTCGGGCTTGAGTCCGGGCGACCGCATTTGTGTGAGCCGTCAACTCGAGCAGGGTTTAGATGTCGGCGCGTCTCTGCAGCCACAGACCCAGCAGAATGAGCAGGAGACCGACTAAGGTATAGGGTCTGAGTGCCTCTCCTGCGATCAGCCAGATAAAAAGGAGTGACACGGGAGGAGACAGGAAGATGAGACTGGAAATGCGGATAGTGGACCGCGTTGCCTGCATCGCGCCCATCCAGAGTACAAAGGCAAAGCCCATCTCGAAAAGACCCACATAGACGGCACCCGCCCAGCCTTGCCACGACACTGGTGCTGCGGCGCCTTGGTACCATACCAAGGCGGCGAGTAGCGGCAGCGCGCCAGTAAAATTCAAAAATAGCTGCACTTCCGGGTCTATCTCTTTTCGCGCATTGATAACCCAGTAGAGGCTCCAGATCAGAGTGCTCAATAGAGCGAGTGCCACACCCTCGGGTTGCGCAAAATTGAGCGCCTCCGGTTCGCCGCGCGTAGCAATGACCACGATGCCGAAATAGCTAATGCCGCTGGTAAGCAGTGAGTACAAGCTCAGTTTTTGTCCCAGAAGGGGGGCTGCGATGAGCGCGAGGGTGATGCCCCAGGAGTAGTTGATCGCCATGGCTTCCTGAGCTGGCAAACGGTCATATGCTGCGAATAACACCAGATAATAAAGCGCAGGATTGAGCCATCCCATTGCGAGTCCGAAAAGGCGATCTCGCATGGCAGTGGCGCGCAGTGCTTGCCAGCGAGCAGGCTGAAGAAGTCTTAAGGATAAAAAGCACCAGCTGACAGCGCTTGCCAGTGCGACCAATTGAAGTGGGGTCAAGTACCGCAAGCTGATGCTGAATGCGGTGGCGACGGTGCTCCAAAGCATGACGGCGCTCAGTCCCAATTTAAAGGCGCGGTGCTCGTTTGGCATCATGCTGTTGAGTCCATCAATGTTGCAGAAATCCCTAACGAATCATCACGCAACGTGACAAGATGATCGGCCTTAAAACCAAGCGGGAGCTCACAGCATGGGACACATTGGAGAACATGTCACGCTGGATAATCCGGCCTTTGTCCATGAGAGCGCCTGGCTCTATGGCAAGGTGTACGTTGGGCCAGATGCCTCCATATGGCCTAACGCGGTAACGCGTGCGGAAACCTATGAAATTCGTATCGGAGCCCGCACGAATATTCAGGATTTCGTGATGATTCATGTGGGTATCGCTTCACCCACCATCATCGGCGAAGACTGCTCTATCACCCATCATGCAACCCTCCACGGTTGCGAGATTGGTGACCGGTGTCTCATTGGCATCAACGCCACCATCATGGATGGCGCAAAGATTGGTGAAAATTCAATTGTCGCAGGCCATACGATCATCACTGAGAACAAGGTCTTCCCCCCAAATTCGGTGATCGCAGGAGTGCCTGGGAAAGTAGTCGCTACCAGAGACTGTGGCGAGGCCAACCTTTTGAATGCTCGCTTCTACACTGCGTGCGCTGATCGTTATCGAGAAGGTATCGATCGGCTTCCAGATGATGCGCTGGCCCAGTTTGCGAGCCTCTCAAAGCCCGCGGATGGCTGATCCATCTCTGACACCTCTCAGGTGAGGTGGCAGGTAGCGGACTTCGATGGCGACTGAGTGTGATTGAAGAACAGAGTATCCCAGCAATCTAGGTTCCTTCGTCAGTGGGAGTGCTCATGCTTTGGTGATGCACAGCGAGTAGTGTCGTCAGATCGCCCGCATTTTGAAGTTGCGAAAATCCTGCTGCTTTGAGTGTTACCAACGCTCTCCCCGAGCGGTTTCCGCTTCGGCAGTAGAGCACCAACGCAGTGTCGTGCGGTATGGATCTTGCCGATAATCCTTCGACGATTCGATCATATGGAATATTGATGGCACCCGGATAGTGTCCGGAAGTGAATTCTTCCGGTGTGCGGACATCGATAATGACGGCGCCCGGCGCAATACCCGTGTCGAAGGCATCTGTGTCATCAGGCGCGCAGGCGCACAGCATTAAGGCACCGCAAACAAACGAAAGCATTCTGGTCATATACGCGGCCTCCAATGGAAAAGGTGGCCCTAGTGTATCAAGCAGCAGTGGGCTTATCGGTAGTACTGTCTGCCGAGCTCGCATTGTCATCCATGTCCTCAAAGATCCAGTTGCGAGCCGCTTGTAGCGCCTCCAAACGAGATACGTAGCGGTGCTCATCTGAGAGGTGTTCATTCACTCCGAGGCCTGCGAGGCTTGCCGCGACCACTTCATTGATTCCACAGAGGTACAGATGTTTGCCTGCGTGGATCGCGTCCAGCGCAATCGTTTCAACGGCGCGTGCCGCAGAAACATCCATGAAAGGCACTCTACCAAAATCCAGAACGAGCGAGGTGTGGTTTGCTGGGCTGAGACGTTCTCTGACCTGATGTCCCAGATCAGCTGCCGCTCCAAAACTTAATGGGCCACCGAAATTGAAATAGGTCAGTCGACTGCCGCACTCCTCGAGTAACGCAGCTTCTTTGTCCGAGAGGCCCTCTATTGCGCCATCTTGTTGTCCTGCTGCTAACGATAATTGTTCATCAGCTACCTGCTTAACGAATGCGATGGCCGCCACGACAACACCCGCAACCACTGCGGTGATTAAATCTACAAACACGGTAAGGCTCAACACCATGATCATGAGCAGCAGGTCAAAACGCGGACCGCGATGCGCTCGCTTCAGGTAGGAGAAATCAATAATGTCGTAGCCGACCTTAACGAGAATTCCTGCCAGTACGGCGTGGGGTATTTTGGCTGCCAGAGGTGCGAGCACTAGCACCACAGCGAGCAGTAACAGGCTGTGCAACATGCCAGAAATTTTGGTCACCCCACCTGTGCGAATATTGACGACGGTTCGCATAGTCGCTCCCGCCCCAGGAATGCCGCCAAAAAATCCTGCCGCCACATTGCCGATACCCTGACCGATGAGCTCCCGGTTGGAGTGGTGTCGAGTGCGTGTCATGTTGTCGGCGACCAGTGATGTCAGCAGACTGTCTATTGCGCCAAGAATCGCCAGGATCAACGCTGCTTCGAAGACAATGAGAATGGTTTCGCTAGAAAAAGAAGGCACGATAAATTCCGGCAGACCGGTAGGAATGGCGCCCAATACTGGAACATCGGTTAACGCGAGGCTAACAACGGTCCCTGTGATCAACGCTGCCAGCGGGCCGGGTAAATACCGACCCCAGTTGCCGGGCCAGAAAAACACGATGCCTAAAGTCAGGATCCCCACACCTAGCGCACCCATGTTTGGGTCCATCACGGCGGTTGGCACCTCCAAGAGCGCGGGAATGGTGCCAGTCTCCGCAGGCTCATGGCCAAATAGTCGTGCCAGCTGCAATGCGATAATGATGCAGCCGATCCCGCTCATGAACCCCGAGACCACCGGATAGGGTACCAACCTGATGTACTGCCCAAAACCCAAAACGCCGAAGGCAATTTGCAAAGCGCCGGCGAGTATCACGGTGGCAAATACCAGAGAGATGTCGCCGCTTAGCGAAGCGAAGACACCTGCAAAAACTACAATCATAGGGCCGGTAGGGCCGGAAATTTGTGACGGCGTGCCGCCAAAAAGGGCTGCGAAAAACCCCACCAAAATAGCGCCGTACACACCGGCAATGGGGCCAGCGCCGGAGGCTTCACCAAAGGCCAGTGCGAGGGGGAGAGCAACGACCCCGGCGGTTAAGCCACCGAAAATGTCGCCGCGAAGGTGAGAAAAGTCGAAGAACCTTGTCATGAGCATCGTGTCCTAAAGGTAAAGCGCCTGAGGACCTTGTGTCCTTGAGGTGAGCGCAGCTGAAGGCGAAGAGAGAAAGCCCTCGTTACTTTTGCTTACATAGTTGTTGTCAGCCTTCGGGCATCGCTGAGCTGTGATGCTGCAGGATCTTCCAACCGTCGGCCGTTGCGACATAAAGGTAGCTGAACCGCGCTGTCACGGATGAGCCATCACCAAAGATAAAGGTGTAAACGCCTGAGTTGGTGGCATGTGTGTCGCTGAGAATGCGCACGTTAGATTCGTCGATAACGCCCTGTGGTGATTTCTGCAGGAAGTTCACAAAGTAATCTCTGATCTCGGTGTGATTGTGTCGAACCTGATTGGAGACGGTAGGCAACAATACGGCGTCCTCCGCATAGAGCGCAGTCACCTTATCGGGGTCCAATGTCGCTAAAGCGGCGTTCCAAGTGTCAAACAATGCGACTACGTCGTTGTGGTTCATTGTGCTTTCTCCCATGAAAGATCAGGGTTATACGTGATAAGAAAAATAAAGACCAAATAAAAATGCGATAGTTTTTTGCTATACCAACCCTGCACGGTGGCAAGCACTGAGGCGATACACAGCCATGACCCCCACAGGTGCGCATTCGCTTGCCGTGGACACTGCGTATCTAACATTCAGGGTTTTTAGCTCAGGGGCAGAGCAACGATACCTGCGCGTGAGCAGCACCCATTTCATTTACGCTGTCCGTTGCTGCAGTGAGTGGCGATTCAGTGCCTGGGCACGTTATATGATTCATGTCCCGATCATTGGATGATGTAAGAGTGCGACAGCATCTGAAGCAGGTGGGTAGTAAGGAAAACGTGATAGGGAAAACGACTACATTGAGTCTTAGCAATAATTTTTATTTATATAATTGTGGTGTCGCAGTTTTGTTCGGCAATAAAATCTCTTCGGTCTGTGAGTTCTGCCGGTTTGTATGGTTTCTGCGCGACGAGAGTGTGAAATATGATTCAACCTGAGCAATTGAGCTTTAGGCAAATTCGTTATTTTGAGGCGATAGCGGATGCCGGCAGCTTTCGCCGGGCCGCAGATCGTTTGGGAGTGACCCAGCCTACCTTGACTGTGCAGATTGCCGCTATGGAAAAGGCGTTGGGTACTACGCTCTTTGAGAGACAGCACAATGGGGTTATCTTGACGCCAGTAGGGCGTGAGCTACTCCCTCGCGCTAGGCGTATGGCAGAAGAACTGAAAAGTTTCTTTGAGCAAGCACGCGGCGTTTCGAGCGACAGCGTGTACCGCATGGGTGTGACGCGCACTCTGGGGCCCTATCTGCTACCCCGTGTTCTTCCTCAACTTCACCAGCGTTTTGAGAATCTTCGACTGTACGTCCGTGAATCGACACCAGCGCAATTGGGCGCGGAACTAAAATCTGCCGTTCACGATGTGGTTTTGACGACACTTCCCCTGCAGGGCGATGAGCTCGAGATAGCGCCATTGTTCAGGGAGCCCGTCAAGCTGGCGGTGCCCCTAGAGCATCCGTTGGCATCTAGGTCATCGGTCACCGGGGCTGATTTAGTCGGTGAATCTGTCCTGACGATTGATGAGCAACATCTTTATCACAAGCAGGTGAGCGACCTTTGCGAAAGTCTAGGCGCAACTGTGAACCGAGATTTCGAGGGGACCTCATTGGATACGTTGAGGCAAATGGTTGTGATGGGGATGGGGATTTCTTTTCTGCCGGCTCTCTATGTGGCCTCGGAAATTGGCGAATCAGATACACCCCGCATTACTGATGTTCAAGGCGTCACCATGAGTCGAGATCACGCCTTGGCTTGGCGCCGACGATCCCCCTCTCGCGTTAACTTTCGGCAACTTGCCGATGCGATCAGAGAGGTGGTCAAAGTAGATCTAGCCGACGAGGTAACACTCATTTAGTGTCCAATAACTCGCATAGACTCTGACAATGACGCACAATGCGCATCCCACAAACACTGACCCCGGGTTATGCACCGAATTAAGACGTACAACACGATTTCTCCACGTGGCCTCGACCGGTTCGAGCGCGATTGCTATGAAGTGGGGCACGATATAGCGCACCCTGATGCACTCCTGCTGCGCAGCCATAAATTGCAAGCCGAGGAGATACCTCCATCGGTTACTGCAATTGCGCGTGCAGGGGCTGGCGTCAACAATATTCCGTTGACGATGTGTAGCGAGCGTGGCATCCCGGTATTTAATACGCCTGGCGCTAATGCAAACGCGGTAAAAGAACTGGTCGCTGCCGCTATGCTCTTGGCGTCGCGGGACATTGTAGGTGGTATCGCTTTTGCTCAATCGCAGGATGCCTCTATGTCTGCTCAGGCGATGAATGCATTGATGGAGCAGGAAAAGAAGCGATTTGCGGGCGCAGAGCTCGCGGGCAAGACGTTGGGCGTTGTGGGTTTGGGCTCTATCGGCAGTTTGGTGGCAAGACTCGGACTGGATTTAGGGATGCAGGTGGTGGGGTACGACCCCGCTCTATCGGTAGAGGCGGCTTGGCGTTTACCAAGTGAGGTTCAGCGGATGGAGAACATGCAGTCACTCTTCAGTCGCAGTGACTTTGTGAGTCTGCATCTACCGGTGCTAGACGCTACGCGTGGGCTGATCAACTCAGAGATGCTGGGACACTTCCGAAAAGACAGTTGCCTACTTAATTTTGCCCGGGAAGAGATTGTCGACACGCAGGCGATCGTGACCGCACTCGACGATAAGCAATTGCGTGTTTATGTCACCGATTTTCCTAACCCGATGCTCCTTGGGAGGCATGACGCATTACTGATGCCGCACATTGGCGCCAGCACAGCAGAAGCTGAAGAGAATTGTGCCGTCATGGCGGCAAGTCAGCTCAAGGCGTTCCTGGATCATGGCAACATTCGCAATTCGGTCAACTTTCCCTCCATTGAGCTCGACCGCACCACCGACTGCCGCGTGACAATATCCAATCGCAATGTACCCGGTATGTTGAGTCATATTCTGACCTTGATTGGCGATGACGGATTAAACGTTGCTGACTTATTGAACAAGAGTGTTGGTGATGTTGCGTACAACATCATTGACTTAGATGGTGTGCCGCAAGATTCGCTGTTGGGGGAAATCCGAGGTCTACAGGGCGTCATCAATCTCCGCGTCATTCAGGGGCCTGTGGCCTAGTTCTTAATATCGCGCTTTGACATGGCCTCATTGGCCTTCATGAGCCGCTCGGCGCATACGTTGCCACTTGCATTCACTCTGTCGACAACATTCTGCGCCAAAACAGATAATCCCCCTGTCATTACGGCGAGACTGCCGCCCACCAAGGTATTGGTGGGATCAACCGTTATTTTTGGTTTCGCCAGTGTGCCGGAGGCCTCGACATAAGGGTTAAAGAGGCTACTCACGCTAAACCCCAATCCCTTTCGTGGCACTGTCTTAAATTTAGCTTTGATGCGTTCGGAATCTAAGTCGAGTGTGATATTAGAAAATATCTTTACATCAGGCGTGTCCACGACGATCGCTGGCTTTCCTGAAAGTTTGCCGTTCTCGACAGCGAAAAATGCAGCCGCGCAATTGATTGACGTATCCTCGCGTTGGCTTTGGAGCGGATTAAGTGTCCTCGACAGTTCTTGCAAGAAGGAATTGGTCAGTCTGTCAAAGCCCGCATTTAGCACTTTCCCTGACCCCATTACCACATTGAGATGCCCTTCGAGATTGGAGGCCAATTTCCGCGTTGTGGTGCCCTCGCCGCTCAATTTGGACCTGAATTCATAGGAGGGCAGCGAGTCGATGTCTTCCGAGGGAGCTTTGGGTATACCCAACACCAGGTCGGATCCCTTGATCGCGATATCAAGCTGCGGAGCGGTATCTGGAGGGTTGAGCAGGGATCCTGTCAGTGTCGCGCCGCCCGCACGCTCGTTTTCTGCAGACAGCCTCTCGATCCGAATGCCACTGTTGTCCATTGTGACGGCACCCTGAACGTTGAGAACGGGTCTGGGCATGCCCACTAGCTCGTTAATCTGCAGATCTACGTCGGCATTAAAATGACTAAGCCATTGTGTCGAGATCGGATAGTCAGGTAAGACATACTGGTCGTCGGATGAGGAATTGATTTGCTCGCTGCTGGCATCATCACGCTTGCGCAATGCGCCGACCCAAGGACTCACATTCAGTCGAGGGCCCAAGACATCGAGTGTCACCTGAATATCTGATTCGCGTTCTATTGTTCCCTGCACAATGAGATCACTGTCTCCGGAGCGCAGGGCGAGAGTGTCGATCACCAGAGCGCCGCCTCGCGAATCAAAATCCGCGGTAACCTGCAGATCCTGATCCGGAAAAGGAAAATCTAGCCAGTCGTTGAGTACACTCAAACGGTTGATGTTGATATCGGCGTCAAGATGGCTACTGATGAACTCCAGGCTGGCCAATTCAAGGAAGCCACCAGCGTCAATTTGGATTTCCTTCGATTCAACGCTCAGTGATTGCACACGCAACGAGACCTCGTTCCATTCCCCAATGACGCTCATGTTCATCGGTACTGGGGGCCGGTCGATACCGTTCCTAGCGCCGGGTAAATAACTCATTAGGTCTGGTGCGCTTGCCAGCCAATTAAAATGCGCAAGGTTATCGATGAGGTCTATGGATAGATGACCAGTGGCGCTGATCGACCCATACGTCAATTGGTCATTGTCAATCGAAATGGCAATGGTGCCCGGCTCCAGTGCGATATCAGCTTTTAAGTTAAGCGGTCTTTGGTAGCGCTGCGGCACGGTAAATTCGGTGAAAAGGGGCTGGATATCGGGCACTGAGATGTCCATAAAACCCGATATGGTGGGGGTGGATTCTTTCAGGGACACAGCGCCCATGAATCGAACCACGCCTGTCGCCGCTGACATCACTGCGTTTTCAATATGTACTAAATCTGCGGACGGATAAGTGAAGTCACCCTCAGCCTTGGCAGGAAAGCTGGGGATGAGCTGGGGTGATGGCACCCAAGGCGTCAAGGTGGTGCGTAAATTATGAGATTGTACTGCCATGGAAATCGCTGTTTTGTGTTGCGCGGTCGCCCAGCCAAGGATGCCTTCGGCAGCCAAAACGTCTTTACCCATCCGCACCACCAATTTCTCTAGTGCGACGGTCTCTGGCGCTATGACAGTCGCTGCACCCGAAAATTGGACGGAGCTCAATGTGGGTGGACTGTCTATGATGAGACCAAACCATTGGTCAGGGTCGTCGCTGCTCCCCGAGAAGTGCATGGTCGATCCTGAAAAACCTTCCCCCGGAGTCAATCTGCCACTGAGCTCTAAGGTCAGAAGCGACGATTGGCTGGCAAGGAGGACATCAGTGACACCTGCGTCGCGTGTCAGCAACACAGTGCCATGGAGCGGGCCCTGCAATTGTTGGGGGAGGTCAAGAAGGCTCGAAAAGGCGCTTAAAGTTGGGATGTCGATCATCCCGCTTAGGGAGCCAGTGCCGAGAGATCGATATCCAGGGAGATTTCCTGACAATGTCAGTGTGACGGCGTCGCTGTTTAGCTGAAGTGTCTCAACGTTTATTTCTGAACCCTCTACCGACGCCTCGAGATCAATGTTAAAAGGTGTCGTGGGCCAATTGGGGGTGCCCCACAGTGCGCCAAACTCGGAGAGGCTAGGACCGCTTGCGCGCAGAGCCACATGGCCTGACTCCCATAACGTCGTGAGGTCTTGATCGGCGGTACCGGCAATGCGAAATTCGCCAAACTGGACATCGATATCGATAAGTTGCCTTGAATCATGCAGGCGTGTGTGAAGCGCCATGTCGACAGGCCCGTCTTTGATCGCAGGCAATGCAAAGGTTTGCAGCAGCGCATTCGCGCTATCGGCATGAATCGCCACATCGATTTCCGAGCGCATGATTTGATCGAGCGATTCGATGGAAGTTGACAGCTGGAAATTAGCATCTCCAAGAGTGCCCTGCCATCCGGCCTCCCAGTCACGAATATCGAGCAGTGACACGACGCCATCGAGTGTCATCGTCGTTTCGAAGGGGGTATTGTTCAGTGTGCCCCGGCTGATCAGCTGAAAATCATCGTCAATGAGTGTCTCGTGAAGGGCATCGATGAACACCATGTGGTGACGGCTGTTGGGAGTATCCTGAACGTTTAGTTGGACCCGTTCCAGGTGCACGTCAGTAGCGCGTAGGCCGTACAAAATCTCTCCGCTACCATCGACCGTATCAGCTTCGAGGGTTTCGCTACCGGGGGCTGGCCAATTACCCTGACCGTTCTCATCGATATCGATAAATACGGCGACATCAGTTATCGAAGCGGCTGACAGGGTGATGTCATTATCCAG
>CESF01003676.1_pt1 | contig 12544 bp, 12 predicted proteins | sample 356331 | NCBI WGS metagenome assembly CESF01 (sample SAMEA2621779, study PRJEB7988) | marine metagenome | biome: marine biome (ENVO:00000447); feature: surface water layer (ENVO:00002042); material: "saline water (ENVO:00002010), including plankton (ENVO:xxxxxxxx)" | depth 5 m
TACTCAGTTTTATTATCAGTTATTTTAATTTCATAAACCTTTTCGTCATCTACAACTGATGTTCCAATAAGTTTAATCGTTGAAAAATCATAATTTAATTCAGAGAATAGAGCTGAATCAATTATTGCATTTTCAAGTTCCGAATCAGATAAAGGGACTCTCTGACCATTAACTTCATTGTACCCCTGATACTTATCAAACACACTTTTTTGAACTTCCATTCCACCTGCTGTAACTTTTGAGAGTGATTGATTTTGATTATTTTTCAATGAATAAAATTCTAGAACAAAGCTTTGTCCCTGCATATTCAAGCTAGCGCCTCCAATCACTTCAATGGATTTAACTTTTTCTAATCTTTCTCGTCCACCTATTGTATTAATGTAATTACTGATTACAGATTCAACTGAAACACTTTCATCAACAGAGTAGTCAGGCCTATCTATAACATTACCAAATGCATCATGATATTTAACTGGAATTAGTTCATCATTAATGTAGATGTTTTCAATTTTGTCTAGGATATTTCCAACTTTTCCGGTAATTATAATTTGAGAATTATCAGCTTGTACAAAACTTTTTGAAGATTGCATTACTTGATCTTTTGTCACTTTGTTAATATTAGTGAGAAATGTTTTATAAAAATCTTCTGGTAAGTTTTCAGTCATTATATTTAGAGCTTGGCCTGCAATTGTCCCAGAATTTTCCATTGACATTGCAAAAGATCCAAAGTATCCAGATTTTGCATTTTCTAATTCTTCATCTGTAATAGCAACTTCCCCAATCTTTTTTAATTGATTGTATATTTCAACTACTGCACTGTCAGTTACCTCGTCCCTAACAGTTGTCCTAGCCTGAAACTTTGTCTTAGTATCTGAATTACTAGAAAGAATGGACCTAGCATAATATGCATAACCATAATCTTCTCTAATTACTGACTCAAGTCTTGACTCAGGGCGAGCTCCGAGGACTCTATTTGCAATATTTGATGAAAAATAATTTTCATCTTTTAGAGTTCTTTTTATAATATTTTGAAATGTTACCTCAACATTAGATGAGTTCGGAACATCTACAACATGAATACTGATACTATCAGAATTAGAAGCCTCTTCAAAGCTATTTGTTGAACTATCTCCAAATAAGTTATCTAAATTTGAGGAATTCTCCCAATCTCCAAATAACTTCTCAGATAGACTTATTACCTCATCAGCATCAACATCTCCTATTATAATCAAGTAAGCGTTATTCGGTCTAAAATAAGTTTTATAGTATTCTTGAATATTATTGGATTCAACATTTGAGACAGATTCTTGAGTAGTAAATTCTGATTGAGGGTGACCATTACCAAATGCGATAATATTTTCAACTCTTCTAGCAATAGTTGAAGCATTTTTTTCATCAATTTTAAGCCCATCTATAAGCTTAGATTTCTCTTTATCGAATTCTTCATCTTGGAATTCAGGATAAAGAGCTCCCTGAGCAAACATGGTTAATGTTCTATTAAAGTATCTAGATAGTGATGACATAGAACCACCACTTGAGTTGTAGTTTATAAATGAACCCATAAAATCTTTCTCCTCAATAAATTCATCTTTATTTTGAAATTTATTGCCTTTGCCAAGATTAGATGATAAAAGATTTTTCACTCCAGATTTATCTTTAGATAAAATAGGAGGATTATCAATAATTAGTGTAGCTGACGCAGTAGGTAACTTATTGTCCACAACAACCATTAGTGTCAAATTATTATTTAGTTTTTTTGTTATTGGTGTTTTAAACTTAATTTCTGGTGCTGGTCCTGGATCAGGAGTGCTTCTATCAACTTGTCCAAAAGTAGAATCAGAAATGAGTAAGATTGATAGTAAAACTATTTTTTTAAAAACACTGATAATAAATACTTTATATAAGTTTTTCTTCATTTTTTATTCATTTGTTTCTGGAAGATATTCCATTATTAATCTTTGATTTTTTCTTAAATGTTTGTTAGCTACACTTTTTATCTCCTCTTTAGAAATTGATTTATATATATCAGGGAGCTTATTAATCATTGAAGCATCATTGTAAATATGATAATAGCGAGCAAGTGCTTGACTTCTACCAGTTACAGATGCTAATGATGAAACATATGAATTTTCAAAAGTATTCTGAACCTTTTGATAATTATTATCAGAGATTAGTTCTTTTTGTATTTTTTCAATCTCAACCTCTACCTCTGACACTAATTCTTCTAAGGTGGTATCTCCTTGAGGTAGGATAAAGATTGTGAATAAACTATAGTCTTCCTGTTCTATGTTGAATGACTGAACACCGAGAGCCATCTGCTTCTCGTCAACTAATTTCTTGTATAAAACAGAACTTTCACTACCACTAAGATACTGAGCAATATAATCGATTACTCTTGAATCTCTATTAGATTGTGCAGGAGTTCTGAAAGCATAAAATAATGCTGGAATTTGAATATTAGGATCATATTCCTTAACTCTGATCTCTTTAGTTAGGGGGTCTTCTTCTGGATAATTTTTAACTGGCTTCTCACCATCATAAGGAATATCATCAAAATACTCATTCACTAATTTTTTTGTTTCGTTTATATCTATGTCACCTGCTATAACAAAAACTGCATTACTTGGCGGATAGAATTTCTTTTTAAAATTTAAAAAATCTTCTAATGACGAATTATCAAGATCTTCCAGATATCCAATGATGGGATGTTGGTAAGGGTGCTTTGTAAATAGATTTCTTTTTATATACTGGTAAAACCTTGGAGAATATGGCTGATTATCTCTTAGCCTTTTTTCCTCCTTGACTGCTTCCCTTTGAATATCAATTGTTGACTGTTCTATAATAGGGTGAAGCATTATTTCTGAATATCTCCATAAAGCAAGACTTAGACTATTTGAGGGAACAGTAACGTAATAGTTTGTTAGATCTACACTTGTTGATGCATTTCCACTACCTCCTCGAGCACTATAAATTTTACCCCATTCACCTGATTCCATATTTTTGGTTTCTTTGCCAAGCATATGTTCAAAAAGGTGAGCGAATCCTTTCAATCCCTCATCTTCATCTTTAGAGCCCACATGATATTGTAATGTTGTAGAAACAACAGGTGCTGAATTATCTTGATGAAGAATAACATGCAAGCCATTATTAAGATCATATTCAACAAAATTGATTTCTTGTGCATCTAAGGCAAAAAAAGTCAAAGCTAGAAATGCTGTAGCAAGTGTTTTTTTCATTAAAAATTATATTAAATTAACCTTAAAGATAATAAATTGTAGTTAACTTTATACGAATAAACCCCCATTTTTATTGGGTTTACAAATGTTTATAAAAAATTTATGGATATAAATGAATTAATTTCAATTGTTACTCTCAAGAAGATTGATGACAACAAGTTTGAAGGTCAAAATTATAAGACAGTTTGGGGTAGAGTTTTTGGTGGACAAGTATTAAGCCAATCACTACATGCAGCATATCAAACTGTCCCTGAAGATAGAATTGCCCATTCTATGCACGGGTATTTTATTTTGCCAGGAGATTTAAATGAACCAGTTACTTATGAGGTTGATAATATTAGAAATGGTGGAAGTTTTACAACAAGGAGAGTTGTAGCATTTCAAAAAGGGAGACCAATTTTTAATATGGCTGCATCATTTCAAAAAGACGAGGAGGGTTTTAATCACCAAATTCAAATGCCCAATGTTTTAAGTCCAGATTTACTCTTATCAGATTTTGAGCAAGCAGAAAAATTTAAGGAGGAACTTGCTGAAAGGTATCAGATCTTTCTAGCTGCACACCCAAAAGTATTTGACTTTAAACCAGTTGGAACAAACATATTTTTAAGAAAAGAAAATGCACTTCCAATTAATCATTGTTGGTTTAGATTGAAAGACGAGATAGACATGCCATTACAATTCCATCATCAATTATTAGCCTTTGTTAGTGACTACCAACTTCTTGCTACCGCATCTCTTCCTCATAGAAAAGATATTGCAAAAACTCGTGCGTATTATGCTAGTCTTGATCATGCTCTTTGGTTCCATCGAGATTTCTCTATAAATGATTGGCTTTTATATGACATGGAGAGTCCTAGTGCTTCAAACTCTCGGGGGTTTGCTAGAGGAAGTATATTCAAAGAAGACGGAACAATGATTGCCTCTGTTGCTCAGGAGGGATTAATGAGAAAATTAAAGAAATAATAATGCAAAAGTATTTCTTATATGTTTTCATCTTAATTGGTTCATGCCAGAAAGAACAAAATAGATCAAATAATGAGATTTTAGTTGAGGATTCAACTAGTAATGAAGAAAATCAAATATCTATTCAATTAGACAGAGAACGAATTGACTCTTTATTAGTCAATACAAACATTTTTCAAATTTCTTACAACGAAATATTTGAGCAACCAAACTGGGTTAAGTATACTGTAAGAGATATTGTTAAGAATGCAGATAGAGATGGAATGAGCTTTTACATTGTTGACTCAATCTACACATCAGATGATAATGATTATTATTCAAATAGATGGGACAGAGGCCACATGGCTCCAGCGGGTTCTTTTAATGATTCATATGAGAATTTATATTCAACATTTACGTATTTAAATGTTGCACTTCAATATGATGATCTAAATAGAGGTGCATGGGTTGCTCTAGAAGAGCAAGTAAGACGATGGGCCGATGAGTATGGAGATATAGATGTTGAAATATTCTTAGAGTTTGACTCTAATCATATAATTCTTGACACGGGTGCTCATGTGCCGACTGCTTTCTATAAACATGTATCATTTCCTGATAGTTCAAAAAAGTGCTTTTATTTCCCTAATGCTTCTCCTAACAAAGCATGGAATGAATATGAGGTTGATTGTAATTAAAATTGAGTATGATATTAAATAAATAATTATTCATAAATTGAGCGAATGAAAGAAAAAAAGGAATGGAGGCCATTGCCTGATTCTATCACAATAAAAAATAGTAAAATTGAAGGGCTTGGTGTTTTTGCTACTAAAGATATTCCTTTGAATACTGACCTTGGAATATCTCATGTTTATGATAGTAGGTTTCCAGACAATTATATAAGACTGCCATTAGGGGCATTTATAAATCATCATGAAATGCCAAACTGTACAGCAGTAGTCTCTGAGTCACATGAATCAATCGGAAACATAAAGCACATAAGAATAATTACAAAAAAAAATATTCTATTAGGTGAGGAACTTACTTTAAATTATATAATTAATAAACTTGATAATCCTCTATGGGAATTTGAGTATGAAGTATCTCAGTAATTAATTTATTCGTCTACCTTTAAATTCAAATTGTCCTGCATAAAATCCTGAAATAGAATTCTCATCATCTAAGTAAACTTCCATCTCAACATTACCAGCTTCTGGATCAACTAAATTAATAAATATTGCACCTTCAAATAACTCAGTGAAATTAACTTTTACTGGAATATTTTTTTCTCCGTTGAAATATGATATTGTTGATGACAGCAATGAGTCTTCATAAAATATATTTAATGACACATCTATATCACCATATGGTTCTCCAAATGAAATGGATAGTTTATACTTACCTTCAAGCTGATTTTGAGGAGACTCAGTTTGGGTGGAAGTTTTTAAATTTTCAATTGATTTCTTTATCTTCAAAGATGTGCATGAAGAAAAAATAATACTAAATAGAGTTAATAATGCTAATAGTTTATTCATTATCTATCTAGATATTGTTCCTTCTAGCTCAAATTGATCTGCAAGGTATCCAGATACTTTGTTTCCATTTACATAAATCTCAAACACTGTATTTAATCCATATTCAGGTACATATATGTCTATGAATAAAATCCCATCATCAATTTTTGTGCTTAATATCTCCATAGTAGTATCAGTATCTTCATTAAATGAGGTTTTTAAACCACTTTCATTTTTTGACACTATCATTTGATAGTCTATATCTCCAAGGCCAGGTATTCCATAGGCTGTAAGTTCATATATCCCTACAAACTTCTCTGATGAGTCTACTTCAACTTCCTCTTTAACATAGGTAGTCTGTTTTGAAGAATTATCCGCAACAATAAATATACCACACGATGAAAAACTAAGTAAGAGTCCAAATATTATTATCTTATTTCTCATTTTTTAATTCCAATTAGATACTGAAATTTAAGAAAAAATTGAGATCTATTTACTCTAAAAGGGTCAAAATCCTCTGGTTCTATATCAAAATTATTAATTGAATTTTGAATCCCACCAATATAAAAAATTGTTGATGGGTTTGGATTCCATTTAAGCAGAGGCTGAAAAAGAAAAGTATCATTAAATTTATTATACTCAGATACTAACCTTAAGCTTAAGTCATTATTAAACTGATAACTAAAAGATAACCTTGATATATATCCATCATAAATTGCTTTATTATTTTCCAAATTTTCTAATCTTGAATAATTAATTGATGAACTTAAGTTAATATTATTACCAAGCTTATAAGCAAGGCTAAAAAAAATAGATTTCTCTTTACCAATTTTTGGTATTTCTTCATTAAATGCAATTTCTTTACCAATTTTTCCTTCAAAAGCAAATGTCAAATTTTCAGTTGGAAATCCTCGAACTCCTAAACCAGACTTTGCGTAATTTTTAAAATCAATATTTAGATACTTCCTAAATAAATTATATTCATAAACATATCCAATTTCTGTTTTTCCAAATGTTTTAACGCTAATGTTTAAATCAAAATTTTTAGTCTTCAATTTATTGTTATAATTATAGTTTATATCTCCTTTTAGGCTTGCATTAAATTCTTTTAAATATTTTTCATCAAAAAAACTAGTATACCCGTGGTATAAAGTACCATACTTTCTGTTTATTCGTGGAACAAAGCCAACATCTGCTCTAAAACCTGGAGAAATTCCTTTGTAAAATATAGAGGTGTTCCAATGCTCTGTGTTTCTAGATAGTCTTATATAATTAGAACTTCCTTTAAATTTTTCTCCATCTAGTTTTACTGTTTTATCTAAAAATGTTTCTTCACTTTCAATCCAATTTGCAACTGGTTCTTTATTGAAACTTTTAGAAAATTCAAATTGGAATCTCCATATTGTGTTAAATGTGAATAGCCCATCAATTCCGATTAGATTTCCATAACCACCTTCTCTAAAGTACCTGTTTGTAGTGAATACTCCATACTTTGATCCTTCATTAATTAATCTCTGATGGCGAAATGCATTTACATAGCTAACACCACCATTTCCATTATAAGATTTATCCTCACCTCCTATTAAATAGGGAGATACCTCATCGACAGCATTTAAGAGAATTGTCCCTGAATTTCTTCCAAGATTAACAAATTTTGACGCAAAACTAGGTGAGTTAATTGTCCTAGAATAAAATCCTCTATCCATAAACTTTAATAAATCCATTCCTTTATTGAAAAAAGGTCTTAACTCAGGATAATCTAATGCAAAAGAAGAGTTAATATCTATTTGTGTTTCATCAGCTTCAATCTGAGAAAAGTCGGGGTTTATTGTTGCCTCAATTGAAGAAGATGCAGAAAAATCATAGTTGAGACCGATACCAACGTCACCTTTAAATTTTCCAAATTCGATCGGATCGTTATATCCTGTTTGTCTTTGACCTGATATGTTTGATGAAATGTAAGGAAGGAGTTCAGTCTTTCCTTTGTATACAATATCATTCATTATCAATTTGTCTGTGACTTGACACACCCAACAAGGATCTGATCTGTCATATGGTTGGGTTTGACTTCTGTAAAAAGTTCCATCAAGTGTAAAAACTCTTGATATATTAAAGTTCCATATTTGATTTTTCCCTGGAGGATATGGAAGTGAATTAATAGGAACTTTAAATTCTAAAACATATCCATCATCAACTATTGAACTTTTAGTTTCAAATACAGCATTATAAGCATCATCAAAAGTGTCTTCTTCACTTGTAGCATTTTTAACCCGAAGGTCAACTTGACTTCCAAATGCATTTGATCCTAAAATATAATTCGACCTTGAGTCACCAAAAGGATCAATTCTTAAGAATATCATGTCTTCATTTTCATATTCAGCTTGATCTCTTGGCTTTACTTGACCTCTTATGTTATCAGGATTTCCATATGCTTTTACTCCAAAATAAATGAATGTATCAGTATATGTAATAAATACTTTTGATTGAAGTTTCGTTGGAATATTATCACCTGGTTCCTGTTCAAAGTCGATTGTTGCAATTTTTGAATTTCTTCTTTCATCATCAGAAATTATACCATCTAATATTATGTCATTATCTGACGATTTAGTAAGATTAAATTCTTTTTGGGCAAAACAAAAGTTTGTAAAAAGAAGGATTAATATTAAGAATATTATTTCTCTCATTTAAAGCAGCAAATTTAGATAAAAACGGGAATCTGTAATTTTTATTTTACTTTAATTAATAATATCCCTTCATTAACATTTGAATTTGAATTATATGGAATCAATTTGTGATCATCAAATTTCCAATATGCAGTATCACCAAGTCGAACTTCAGATTGTTCGGATATTTCATCTAATACTAAATAACCTTCCTCATTTATTCCCCAACTAAAAACGACTCTACTTTGTGTCCTTTCATTTGTAATTACGATAATAGAAGCAGTATTGTCTTTCTTGAAATCGAATAATATTTGTGTTTTATCTAGTGCTTTTTCAATAACCCCAGAAAAAGTTCTTGCTGCTATTTTTTCAAATCCAGTTAACTCATCTGAGTTTTTGATTACATCTTTTATGTCAAGTTTAAATTCCCACTCACCAATTATACTACTTTCTAGATACTCTTGAGAATGAGTATTAGAAATAGAAAGAAAAGATAAAATCAAAAAAAATACTCTTGTTCTTTTAATCATCATTAAGACTCATCTTTTTGTTAAGTGAAAAAACCTCATCAGCATTGTAATCATCTCCATGAAGTAATTTTAGCTGCTTATTTAGTAAGTCTCTTTTTTTGGAAAGTTTACTTCCAAACTCATTAATGTTAATGAATTCTGAATTTTTGGGTAATAAACTTAATATATCATCCATGTAATTCATTACAGCAGTAATCTGATTTGGAATCCATGAAATAATTGGGGTACCACCAGTTGCCTTAGCATATTTTGTATTGGCCATTATATATTTTTGAACAAATTGCCAGTGACCATTTCTAAAATAATATATTTCATCAAGAATTTGAATTAACAAACACAACCCCTCTTCATTATTTGACTCCTTTAAGTCATTAAATAATCTGCTATTTCCCATTTCATTTTTAATATCTTCTAAAAAGTTTTGTATGCATTTAGGTCTATATGATCTTAAATCAAGCAGATATTTTGTGAGATCATTTGAAGGATAATAATCAATAACTCCTGTAAATATGTCAGCCGTTGGAATAATATTATCTTGGGCTCCTGTCTGACCTCTGTACTGAACAGGTTTATCTGATACTCCTTCATATATTACTCCATCACCAAATATTTCATCATTTCCTTTAATCCCCATAATAAAAACTCTGAAATCATTGTAATGTTTCCATCTTGAGGCTTGCCACATTATTTGTCTTCTTTCATTTATCTTTTTCATAGCAGAAAGACACTTTTTAAGAGAATTGTTTACCCCAGTTGAATCATTAGATTCCAGATAGTTAAATATGCTACCTATTAATTCAGGGGAATGTTGATTAATATCAACATGGAGCATTATAAAGCCTCTCTCATCATCCATACCAGAAAATTTGGCCGCCATTGCAAGATTCTCCCATTCATAACCTTTGGTATTGTCTATTTTAACATAATTACCTAAAGAATAAGCATAGTGGTAATCTATAAATGGATAGACATCAAGTTTTTTACTAACTATTACAAAAGGCTCAGCAATTTGTGAAGGCAAAGTATTGTATGCCTTTCCATATTTTTTTGTTTCAATATAATTGAAGTGAGCAGGTGCTAAAAGGTAAGCACTTGTAAGAAATGCATATGCTCTAAATAAAGCTTGAATAATAAAAACATCATCTTCTTCACTAACCAAATCAATTAAATTTGATAAATTATGGACACGCTCTTCGATAGCACCTTTTCTTGAGAGTAATCCATCACTTCCATCTTCTTTTTTAATTGGCATTTCATCAATTAGCTTTTGAAGCTCATTATACTTTTCAGGAAGTTTTGATAATGGACTTTTCTTTGGAAGAAATCCATTTTTATCATTCACCTCAAAGAAATCGTCGGTGTAATTATTTAAGTTCAATTGAATAGGTTTTGACATAAATTTATGGAAAATTAATTATTACACTTGCCGATAACCCATCTATTTATACCTTCAGATTCAGCAACACATTTATTTGAATATGTAATATTATTACATCCACAAACAGGCATATACTCTTTAGTGCAAGCAATCAACTTCTTTTTTGACTTACACCTATCATCTTCATCTTTATTGCAACTAAATAATAGAACACTAATCAATAAATAAAAGCCTAAATGATTCAACATTGACATAAAATTAATAATTATATAAATAATTAAAAGATACTTAAATGCCTTAATTATTCTTCTTTGATAATTTAAGCTTAAACTAAATTGACTAATGTTAAACTATTTTTGATTAGCCTGAATATTCGATTATATTTAAGTAATCTTTAGATCAAACTTATAATTTAATTATGATATCTACATTACTAATTGATTTTGATTGGGACATTGCCTTAACTCGTTTCTCTGTGAATACAGTTTTTATTGCCTCCATGATTTTGATAATTACTAGACATATGGTTCTAAGAAGATTTTCTTTTACATTCTTAATGATAAGTCTAATAGTTTTTTTCTTATGTTTCACTCTTAAAAACTTTGATCTTAACCTAGGAATGGCTCTCGGGTTATTTGCTATTTTTGGTATTATAAGATATAGAACTCAACCTCTTCAAACAGAGGAAATGACATACCTATTTATAACTATTGGGATGGCTGTAATTAACGCTCTTTCAGAAGATTTTTTATCAGTTGCTGAACTGATTATGATAAATTTAATAGTCTTATTATTTATAATTTTTGGGGAGTTTATTTTAATGAGGTTTTCTTATAATAATAATGTTCACCCATTGGCAGAGGACACGAGTAGAAGAATAGTTCTTCAGCTTGAATATTTAGACACTAATATGGGTAAGATAATAAGGCAAGAAATTAAAAAGCAAGAAAATAATCTTAATATCAAAGTCCAAACATATAGAGTTTTTAAAATTGACAAAAATTTAAATATAATAACAGTCCATGTTTATTACTAGAGGAAATAACCATTTATTTTTTTTATTTTTTTTTATTTTAATCAGTAATGATTCTCTATCTCAATCTAATGATTTAAAAGGTTGGTCTCAAATTGAATATGGAATTGATATAAATAAATTATTAAGAATTGATTTTAGTCAACATTTTAGATTAAAAGATGACCTAAGCGAAGTAGATACTTACATTACAGAATCAGATATATCCTTTACGCCAATAAAAAAAGTAACCCTGTTAGGTCAAATAAGGTATTACAACAGGAATGACAATAATGGAAGTATACAAGGCTTTGAAAATATGATGCGTTATAGATTGGCAGTTAAGAAAGAGTTTAGCTACAAAAAATTTGATTTTGAATTAAGAGTTGCATATCAAAATCGTTTTTCACTAGACAGAAAGAATAGGTTCAAGAAAAGAGTTCGTGTAAGGCCTTTGATTGAGTGGAAAATTAAAGACTGGTCAAATAATCCTAAAGTTTATTTTGAATATTTTGATGAAATAGAGGGTGATGGTCAAAAAGCTTACAGATATGGAATAAGCAAGAAAATTAATACAACTAAATCTCAGAGCATAACATTTCGCTATTTCTATCAAAAGTATAAAGAAAAGTATAGTCCAAATTCCTCTGCTAATATTATTTCTTTCAAGTATAGTTTTAATTAAACTTAAATGAAAAAACTTAGTTATTCTAAATTAAAAGATAAAGTTAAGAATGCGAATAAAAAGGAGTTCTATACGCTTGTCATAGCCTTATGGTGGATACCATTAGGATCTTTTTGGAGCTTGGCTGCAATATGGATAAGATATTCTTCCAACATCAAAAAGTTCTTTCGCTTTAAGAAGTAGAATCTGTCAAATATTTATAACTAGCCTTTTCCTTAAATCACTCATTTAACTCACTTTTAACGCTAATCTCAGGTAAATAATTAAAACTTTTTAATTCCTTTGAAATATAATTACTTAATGAAAAAAACCTTTGCATCTTTTTGTTTATTTATAAGCTTTTATTGTTTTTCACAACAAACAGTTTTAAACTTAGTCAAAACTCAAGATTCTGAATTTGTTCTTGATGGTATATTGTCGGAATCAGAGCTTAAAAACGCATTTACTATTGAAATTAATTATGAGCATACACCTGGCTACAACACTTTGCCTTCATACAAGACTACGGGTTATGTAAACTATTCTAATGAATTTATTTATATAGCATTTAAGGCTTACAGGGATGAGGTAGTTGCCTCAATACATTC
>CESF01139202.1_pt1 | contig 12529 bp, 14 predicted proteins | sample 356331 | NCBI WGS metagenome assembly CESF01 (sample SAMEA2621779, study PRJEB7988) | marine metagenome | biome: marine biome (ENVO:00000447); feature: surface water layer (ENVO:00002042); material: "saline water (ENVO:00002010), including plankton (ENVO:xxxxxxxx)" | depth 5 m
TCCTTCCCCCTTCCTGGATGTCATTGGATCGAAAACCCAATTATCCGAAATATTACCAGTTGGAAACGAAACCCCAAATTCGTTGTGGTTTTCTGTATCATGACGCTGAAATAGGATTGTATTTTCATTATTATCATAATTACCAAATTCAAACGTAGACGTCCAACCATTATCAGTAGGATTATATTTAACATATACTTCAAATGTCATGTTAGACCCACCCATTGTAAATGGGTCTAATGATGCATAAGAATTAGTTCCATTTAGTTGCATTCCATTCAAATCGTAATATGCATCTCCTTGTAAAGTTACTGCTACTTCTCCATTTATACTATCTACGATACTCGCATTTGAAACATCATTTCTAAATTCAAATGAGTAAGATGGTGTTGTAATAGATTCACCAAATCCCTCATAATAACTAGGTTTTGTGTAATAATTAAATAACATAAGGATAAGCGGTATAATCAAAAATGCCGTGAATAAAATGATTAAAATATTTTTTACAATTTTTTTTAACATAGAATGAGCTATATATTATACTAATATATAATTATACAAATGGAATAAAACGCAAAAATAGGAAACACCAATGATTATTAAAATGTCTTAGAATATATTTTAAATTTAAAATACAAAAATATAATTACATAGGACATAATAAAATTCAAAATCAACGTAGCAATATAATTAAACTGCATATTGATTAATAACAAAGTGATTAAAATAATGGATACTGTTCCTAGAGAACCCAAAAGGGCATGAATTAAAAAATCAACCGACCCTTTTGTGTCTTTTGAATAAGAAATATATAAGGGGATAAATAATAAAATGGGAGCCGCCCACAAAAAACTAAATATCTTCCAAGGTGCTACCTTGTTCTTTCTATATTGTTCCAATAAAATACCAGATATGATTGCAACAATACCTCCTACTAAAAACTGTATACATAATTTCATCATCATAATTGATATATATATATATATATAGAATATAACAATTTATTTTTGTCATGAATCTCGGCTTAATGATTCTGCGGTTACACAAGTTCCCCATGTTTCTCCGCAAACATAACCAGTGCAATAAGGAGCATCAATGGGACAATTATATTCCGTGCTTGTAACCGTACCCGACTGACTACAACACAATGGGTCTCCTATTTCCGCCCCATTATTTGCCTGACATTTTATAGTGGATGAACATGGTACATTTTCATCAGATGAAGAAGAAGAACTATCGGTAAAATAATTAATAGTATCTTTATTGGAATATAAAACACTAACATCATCACTGTTTAAAGCAGTTCCATCCCAAATACGTAAATAAGCAATCGTTCCATTGAAAGTAGATGTAGTATTGTCAAATGATTTTCCAATATAATGATTTGTTCTTGTCATTTGTATTGGAACCAATGTATTTGCAGGATCACTTGCTACATTGGAACCATTTAGATAAAAGGTTAATCCATTTGTAGAAGATAAGGTTCCAACCAAATGGTTCCATGATGTATTTAATCCATCTACATTCATGGTATTGGATGAAACTGAACTTTCTTTTACCCCAAATGTAATATAATCATTTGTATTCTCACGTTGCAATAATATAGTATTGGTATCTAAAGCTTCACCAAAATTAAACACAGCACCATAATTAGTATTGTCACTATATTTCACGTAAGCTTCAAATGTAATATCTCCTCCACCTAATGCAAAAGAATCTATAGTTACAAAAGAGGTACCACCATTGATTTGCATGCCACTTGAATCACTCGTTGCTCCGCCACTAGGCGTAGCGTTTATTGTTCCGTTTATAGAGTCTTTTACGGCACTTGTAGTTGAAGCGTTTCTAAATTCAAATTCATAAGATGGATTCGAAACAGTGCTAGATCCGGTTAATCCTTCAAATAAGGTCATTGGAATCTTAAATAGAGATAATACAAATGGAACTACAAAAAATACACCTATGACAAGTAACAATATGATTTTAATATTGTGTTTGATTTGTTTTATTTTTTTAACATTCATGATGATATATATATTATAAAAGATAATATATCATCTTATCGTTGTTATATTACGAAGAGCTACTACTAGAAGAGCTCGTGCTACTACTATCTGGATCCTCTGCTACACATTTACCCCATTCACCACCACACGTATAACCCACACAATAGGGTAAATCTACCGGACAATTATATGCAATATCATTTACAACCCCGCTTTGACCGCAACATAAAGGTTCGCCTTCTTTAGTTCCATTATTTGCTACACATCTTATGGATTCATCACAACTTTCTCCACTCGGTCCTGTTGTATCTTCTCCACTGGGTGTACTTGTATCTGGAGTTTGTACGGTGACAAATAAATTTTTAGTTTCTTTTTGTGAGTATAATTTAGTTACATCGTCACTTGTTAATGCGGTTCCATTCCAAATACGTACATATGCTATACTACCATCAAAATATCCATTTGAACTCCAATTGGATTTGCCGAAAAAATTATTTGTTGTCGTTCTACTTGTTAAATTACCAGATACAGTACTATTGTTCACTTCTGCCCCATTTTTGTATGTTATAACAGTAGTATCATCCCATGTAATAACCCAATGGTCTAAACTATTTAAAGTAACTCCATTTGGATCTGCAATAGTAATAGAATTATTTATAGTGGCCCCATTATAATCCGAAAATACAAACGTATTTGTATCCTCACGATTTGCAATGATTATATTATCATTTGATTCTCCATTTGCAAAATCCATTATCCTAGACCAACTATTTAAACTATTCCATTGTGCGTAAAATTCAAATGTCATAGGTCCACCACCTAATGTAAGATCTGGTACATCTACATATGCAGTAGTTCCATCAAAAGTCATGCCAGTAGTATCACTAATAGCTCCATCTTTAGGACTTGCAATGAGACTATTGATTGAATCGGAAACATCAGTGTCATCTGTATTATTTCTAAATTCAAATGAATAGGATGGAGCAGTTACATCACTATACATCCCTTCATATGTTTTTGGTGACCGATTGAAAATCATTAAAATAAAAGGAATCACGACAAAAGCACCTAATACAATAATCAATAATGACTTCAGTTTATTTTTCAATTTCACAATTTGAGATTTCTTCATTATATATATACATACAAAATTATATACAAAAATATTTGTGTATATAATTCTTATTTTAGTTTGTTTAATAGTTTGATTTGTGATTCCACGATTTGTTGTAAAATCTGGGATTGTATTTGAATGTGTTTTTCTATTTTGTCTACTTTGGTGTGTATATCTTGTATAAAAGAAGTATTAGAATCTTGGGACACTACAACAGGGGTTTGAATAGGATTGGGACTATAAACATTATTTGTGGCAACTACATGATTCGCATTATCGTCTAAATGGTTTAAATTCATGACATTTTCCCGTTCCTTCATTTGCTGTTGAATCATCATGTCTAAATTCTCTTTATCCAATGGTTCGTCCGAGGTTTCATCCCCAAATGCAGGCAAAGGAGGTGGTCTATTTTGTTGCATATCAGAATTAAATTCTTTTTCTTTTTCTTTTAATTGTTTATCAAATTGAGTTTGTTTATTTTGCTGAATACTATCTCGTGTCATTTCTTTTAATGGCGTTAGTTCTTTATTCAATTCAGTTAATAGAGTTTGTTTAATCATGGAGTCGTTTCCTTTTCCTTGTTGTTGTAAAATTTGATTTTGATAATTTGAGACGATGGTTTCGAAAATTTCTTTGGCGTTGTCAACTTTATTTTCCGGAATGTGAGCAAATATTTTCATGGAAAGACATAAATTCCATAACTCTTTTTTAAATCGAACTAAAGGCGTGTCATATTGAACGATAGAATCCATTCTATATGACAATTAGAATAAAGTATTTAAATAAGATTATTGTCATTAAATATTGTTAAAATAAATATTTCGTAATTTTTCAACTTCTTTATCTGGAATCCTTTTTTTTTTAAAAAACTCCATATTATGTAATTTTCGAATTAAAGAAATAATAAAATACAAACAATACATGCCACATTCGGAATCGGTTCTTTGATGTTCGAATTTGTGATTTGAATCTAATTTCATGGTTTTGTTTAATTTAGTCAAACATTGTTTGGCTATTTTCTTTTTCAATTTCGTAATTTGATGTGGTTCACGTAAACCATTTGAATCAAAATAAAATATTTTGTTTTTATTTAAATCTACATACATTGCCACCCAATGAGATCCATCTTTATCGTGAGTATCTGTGTTGAAAATAAATCCAATTTTTCTATATTTTCTTTCATATAAATTCGGTACATTTAGATTACATATTTCCGGCCAAACACAACTATTTTTATACAACACTTTATCAAAATCAATAGGAGACGGTCCAAAAAACTTAAAATCATCAAATGAATCCTCATATTGTTTCATTACATCAATAATTTCATTGCTACTTAACCATTCATTTTCATTGTTTTTCCATTCAATCGGGGTTGTAGGTGCAAACATATTTTTCTTGATATCTTTTTGAATATCTGGATTATGAAAGGTTTTGTCTACCCAACACATTTCATTACTGCAACTATGATTGAATTTTTTTTTCAACTCTTTCCATATGTGTTTTGTATTTTTGTATGTAATTTTGTTATCAGGGTATCGTTTATTCCATATATTTTTCATTTTTTTGATTATTTTTTCATTTAAACAAGAAGATGGTATTTTTTTATAGTTTTTACTTGTAAACTGTTTTGGATGACATCGCAATGATTTGAACCTTCCTTTTTTTTTTGTTTTATTGTGTTTTTCATTATTTTGTACTTGTAATAGTTGTTCGAAAAGATCCATTGTATATATATATATTTCTTAATGTTTTTTTTGAACTAAATAAATTGAATAAATAACATACAGTTGAATCATTTGTTATTTATTTAAGATTTTTAACATTATATCGTGTTGGATTATGGAACACATTTGGAGCTAAATTACATTTATCCATATTTTTGACAATTGGTTCTTGTAATTGATATAAATCAATTGGATTGGGTTTGTCTTTTATTTTGGAATTGGGTTTATATAAATCTGAATTTTTAGAAGGAATATAATAGGCTTGGTCGTTTTTTTGTAGAGCCATGAAACGATTTTCAAGTAGTGATTCCAAATCTACTTGTTGAAGTGCACGATGAACCGGACCTTTGCTAGTTCCGGGATAGAATACATGAGAGGTTTCAAATTCTCTATAATTGTGAAGAGGTACATCTGCTTTAACGTTTGGATCTTCTTTCATAAAATGGGTATATTGAGTAGGAACCGGAATGGGGGAAAAATTAGGTTGAAGTTCTTGTGTTGGAAAATAACGAGTATTTAACCGTTGATTCAGTTGTTCATCATAATCAGTATTACAAATACGATGTTGAAACATTATATATATATTTACATTAAAATAATATTATAATTATACTTGTAAAGAATAATAATGAGATTTTCATTTTTATTCTTTTATATTTTTATTGTCACATGTATCGTGTTGATTCGTTTTATACATAGAGTATGTATTTTACATAACAAGAATATAAATATAGTAGATACTCAGTTTCAAAACAACACATGGTTTAATAATTATATGCTGGGGATACTTCGTTTTCGAAAAAACAAACAAAAAACATTTATAGAATATGTAGATGGTTTTAAAGAAAGACAAAACAAATGGGAAGAAACAACACCATGGTATTTGACCCATAAAATACGAGGTATTGTTGAAATTGATACACAGTCTTCTATGAAACAAGTATTTCATTCATTTCAAACTACCACACCACCATACATTGAAAATCATTTGCTACCCTATAAAATCATAATGTTGACGAAGAGTAAAAGGATTATATTATTATTGAACCATTTTTACTGCGATGGACTTGTATTACATGATATTGTCGTTCATAACTTATTGAATACGAAAAAAACCATACAATTTATGAAATATCAATATGTTCCATTTGTGTACGATGCGTTAATTTTGAATTACGGAATAAGAACAATGTGTAGTCGTTTACTTCACCCACATAAATCCTTGCCTCTTGACCCAAATAACTCGACCATTATAAGAAAAACAATACATGTTTCTCAAAAGATAAATCGTTGGTTTGTTTTATCTAGTATTATAGATCTTCTATATCGTTATTTAAATCCAAGTATTACACAATTGAATGTTGCTATTACAGTTGGGTTTGATGATACAACTATCTTTTGTAATAATAGGATTGGAGTCATTCTTATTACAATACCAAAAAGGAAGAATATAGAAGAATATGAAAGGATTATAAAAAAAGAAGTAATGAAACATAAAAAAGATGCATTAATTAGTTACGATCTTGTTAGAAATTTCCCAATTCATTCTCTTCGTAAGAATTTTGATAATAAAGTAGATGTAGTACTTACCATGTTTAAAATAGAAGGAAATGATAAAGACAACTGTGATTTACAATACGTTTCCTATGATTTAGGTTCATTTGTGGGTATTGGTCGCATACCTATATACGTATTATCCATGACATTAGCCTATGATAACAAGATTAAAATATGTATCAAAACCACTACACCCGCAATGGATACTCAATCTATGATACAAAAAGAGAAAAACACGAAACAAATTTATAAATGGTGCTTGCCTTATGATAGTTAAATATTTAGATAAAAATAAGTTAAACATAAAAAAGTAAGTAAACTATTTCAACAATGTGTGGTATTTTTGCATTATTGATGCAATCGGTATCTACGTTGGACGAAGAAAAAATGTACGAGGCTTTCATGAAAGGACAAAAACGTGGTCCAGAATATTCTTGTTTTGAACCACAATGGAAAGATGAAAATCTATATTTGGGATTTCATCGTCTGGCTATCAATGGACTGGATACATTAAGTCATCAACCAATTATACAAAACAATTTAGCAGTCGTTTGCAATGGAGAAATATATAATCATAAAGAACTATTTAAAAGACAAAAAATATGTCCCCAAACAAATAGTGATTGTGAAGTTATTTTACCATTGTATGAAAGAAATGGAATTCATTGTGCCAATATGTTGGATGGTGTATTCTCTTTTGTATTATACGATAAAGACAAAAGACAAATCATCGTGGCACGTGATCCATATGGAGTGCGTCCATTGTATGAATGTATCTACGAAAACAATCATATTGGGTTTGCGTCCGATGTGGAGTCCCTTTGTTTTGGACCAATCAAAACAATTCGTTCTTTTCCTCCTGGAAGTATTGCGGTATATGATTGCATGGATAATGTGTGGTATAAAACGCATCATGAACAATATTTTCATAATATATCCTATTTGTCATTGACTGTAAAGGAAAAGCCCATTGAATATTATATGTTTGAGTGCGTAAAACGTATGAAAAAATCAATTCAAAAACGAGTTGACAATTGTGAACGAGAGGTGGCTTGTTTGTTGTCTGGGGGATTAGATAGTAGTCTTATTAGTGCATTTGTCTGTAAAACGTACAAAGAAAAAACCGGAAAAATTCTTGAAACCTATAGTATTGGATTAGAAGGTGGAGAAGATTTATCCTATGCAAAAAAAGTCGCACATCACATTGGTTCCAATCATAAAGAAGTCTTATTTACAAACAAAGAATTTATAGATTCTATTCCACACGTGATTAAAGATATAGAAAGTTATGATACAACTAGTGTTCGTGCTAGTGTTGGTAATTGGAATATTGGCAAGTATATATCAGAACATAGTAAAGCAAAGGTTATATTTAATGGCGATGGAGCAGATGAATTGGCAGGTGGGTATTTATATTTTAATGAATGTCCAAATAATGAGGAATTTCATAAAGAAACATGTCGATTGTTACACAATATTAACCGATTTGATGTGCTACGTTCCGATAAATCGATTTCTAGTCATGGATTGGAACCACGAACTCCTTTTTTAGATAAAGAATTTACCAAATTTTATTTGAGTATACCTATAAAGTATCGGAATCATAATCATTGCACGGATTCACAAAAATGTGAAAAATATTTCATACGTAAATCCATCGAATTATTTGAACCAATATTGTTACCAAAAGAAATATTGTGGAGGAAGAAAGAGGCGTTTAGTGATGGAGTTAGTAGCACGGAAAAGTCATGGTATGAAATCATTCAAGACTATTTAGAAGAAAATACACTTGAATACAATGGGACACAAGAGGTTTATGCCATAAATCCACCCATGACAAAAGAACAACAATATTATCGTACTTTATTTCATAATACATTCCCACAGTGTTGTGCTGGTCTTATACCCTATTTTTGGATGCCTCAATATGTAAAACACAATGGAGACGCAAGTGCACGAACTCTTTCGTTATATCACAGGAGCACTAAAGACGAAATCACGGAGAGATTGTAATATAAAGGATGAATTCATTTCATATAAAGAATAAGGTAGTCCTTTTTGTCTTTTATGTTTTGTCTTTTTTTTGGATTTGGGTTTTAATTTAAAATATTGAATCAATGTAGATTTATTGACTTCACCAAACATATCATAGGGAAATAGTTTCACAATGTCCTTGATATCATAATGATAAATGTAATCTTCACATTTAATGTATTTAATATCCGTTTTATTTGTATAATGAAATACTTTATTATCAATAAAACACAACAACTGACTATCCATTTGATCTTCTTGAATATTTTGAAGAATTGTATTCATGTTCTTGTGTTTTGATTTTTCATATAATATATATTGAAACAACGGACTATGATGAAGCTCGCCTTCCAAAAAAGAAACAATGGCTTCCACAAAATGAGGTTTATTGTTACATGTATATAAAATAAAAAACGTCACATTGTCGTCTTTTTGAAAATACAATATCAGTTGAATAATATCATATAATTTTGGACGAAACACATGAGGATAACAACTAAATAAAAGGTTCATTTTTGTGGCGTTTAATGTCTCTTGATAAATGGTTTCAACAATATTGATCAAAAAAATAATTTGTTCAAAATAACCCATGGTATGATCAAAATCAATTATAATGGATTTTTTTACCATAAATTAATATAGGTATATATTATTAGATGTATGAATAATTTAGGAATAAAGGAATTAAAATCTATTTTATATTTTTATGACGTTCAAATACCTAAAAACATCCATCTATTAAAGAAGAAAGCGTGTCGTGTAATGATTCGTAATTTATGCGTGTCTAATTGTGAAACAAGTGGAAAATATCAAAAATTACTATTTTTATTAAATAAAAAACGAGTCATTTCGCATCAAAAAAAAAGGAAACAAGGAAAAACAAAAAAAAGACACATGATGATTTATAAACAAACCCGTGTCTTGTCTCCGATTCGTTATTTAGAAGCATAATCAATGATCTTAATTAAGATATTTTCTTGGGAACTGATCTTTTGAAATAAAATACATTCTTGTAGTTTTAAACTAAATACACGATTTCGACCATTTTTACATATGATTTGTACGTCCGATCCACTATGTGCCATGTCTATGATAAATCCTCCGTTGGTTAGTTTTAGATTTTCCATTTTTTTAAGATTAAACCAACGAATGTATCCTCCGATTTTGATTTCATCTATTTCATCTACATATCGATAGTCTTTCAGTACTTTGTGATAATGTAGTAATTCATTTCGTTCCAAATATAATTTTTGTAACACGTTGTTTTTTAACTCTTTTATTTTACTAGATGTCAAATAAAGTAAATTTTTATCATCTAATTCTTTGATAATTTCTTCAATGGTTACATCCAAACTAATTTTTTCCATAAAGATATAATTATACAACAATTATATTTTTATATAAAACTTTGAAAAGTATTTATGGCCAACCACCTAAAACACTATTGGCCGCCATGGGTCCATCATCATTTAACAACATACCTGATGCACTATCAGTTGGCATCATCGAAGATAAATCATTTCCTGCACCACGTTGAGTTTGATGACCGTCTATAAGACGATTTTCAAATGATTCAGAAGATGACATTTGGGGAGGAGGCAACATTGAATTGGAACCAGACGAGCCCATTGTAACTGTTGTGGAAGAAGGACGAGTTGGATCTTTTGATTTATTATCTTTTCCTTCATCCTCATATCCTTCTTTCTTTAAACCCACTAACATCAATAAACGGTCAAATAATACATTGAGTTTTGCGCTTATTTTTGTATCTAACGTAAACATTAAAAAGAACAACGGCAATATGGCAGAAAGTAAACTAAATTTATCATAATCTATTTTGGAATACGTGGGTACATATACAACCAATTTGTGGATAAAAAAGAACGCAATCACGATGGCCACTAATTGAAGGATGACTTCAATTAATAGTTCGGTGCTAGATTTAAAGGGATCTTCATCGGGAACATATAGTTTCATTAACTTTAAAACAATCAAAATGGGCACAACACTCAATCCACCATATTGGAATAAATTAAATAATTGGGATTTTTCACGACTCGTAAATGTAGAAATATAATCAAAAAAAGATGGTCTTTTCATATTACCACCAATAAATGAATCATCTGTATCTAGGCCTTCTTGTAAATCTTCACGTTCCATTACTATAACAAAAGAAAAGAAATAAAAAATAGGAGTTAAAAAAATAAAATCAGTAGTTCTAAAAATGCTAAAAAACGTCGTACAAAAATTATACACCCACGAAGAAGAACAATATTTAGAATTAATCAAAGATCTTCTTCAAAATGGGTCTTTGGAAAAAGGTCGCAACGGAAATACCATTTGTGGAATTGGGTCTGCCATGTATTTTTCATTAAAAGACAAAAAAATTCCTATACTTACCACAAAAAAAGTCGCCATGAAAACATGTATAAAAGAATTGTTGTGGTTCATTCAAGGACATACCAACAATAAATTATTGAAAGAACAAAACGTTCATATTTGGGATTTAAATGGAACGAAATCCTTTTTAGAATCGCGGAACTTGCCTTATGAAGAAGATGATTTGGGTCCAGTATATGGACATCAATGGCGTCATTTTAACGCAAGTTATGGATCTTGTGATGACGATTATACAAATAAGGGGGTCGATCAATTGGACCGCGTCTTGGCGGACTTGAAAAATCCGGAAACTCGTTCTTCCCGACGACACGTGATTAGCGCATGGAATCCTTGTCAAATGGATGAAATGGCTTTGCCTCCGTGTCACGTGCTTTTTCAATTTCACGTTACCAATGGCAATCAATTGTCTTGTAGTTTATACCAAAGAAGTGGAGATGTTGGTTTAGGAGTTCCGTTTAATATCATGTCTTATGCTGCATTTACAATTCTTGTGGCAAAACACTGTGACTTGGAACCTCTTGAATTTATTTATTATTTGGGAAATACTCATATTTACGAAGAACACAAAGAGGCTCTAGAAACCCAAATTCAACGAGTACCTTTTCCTTTTCCTAGTTTGTATATCAAAGAAAAAAAGGATAATATCAATGATTATACTATAGATGATTTTAAAGTAGAAGATTATCAATATCATGCAAGTATTAAAATGAAGATGAATCAATAAACATCGCTTGATTTTATCGAATTTATATTGTTATAATAATTAGACTATCATACTATTTAAAAAGACGTATTTATAGTAGTATATTATCAATGAGCGGCCAAAAAGCTCTTGCTGCAGCGAAAAACAGACGGGCAGGAGGTAATTCTCGCCCTCCACCTGCCCCAAGAACTCCTGCTCGTGTGCCACCGCCCCCGAGTTCACCCCAAGAATCCATGGAATACAACCCAAATACATTTCAAGAAGAACGACAAAAGCCGGCAAATCCTCGTGCCATGCTAATCGGACACGATCAAAGTATTCGCGTTTTGCGTGAAGCCGTAACCAATTTAGAATTACAAACTACATCCCAACTTAAAAAAACGCAAGAGCAAATTCAAGGATTATCATTGGACGATAGTAATATTGAATATTTTAAAACAAAAATAGCAAGTATTGAAAAACAAATGAATGAAATCAAAAAACATATTATTAAAGTACAAACCTTTGCCATGGAAACAAATTTACAATGTATTGAAATGAAAAAGAAAAAAGAAGATAATGTTAATTCTAACGCGTTGAATGAAGAACAACTCAAAGAAGCGGAACACATGTCTTCTTTATTAACAAACGACAATAATGAAGAAGTCGTAGATGATATCCAAAATAACACAAATGAAGAACTGGTGAATGATATAGACAACAATACACCTAAAACAGAAATTCACTTTAATTAAATAGAAATCAAGATAAAATTGATTTAGATATTGTATGTTATAGTATATCTAAATCAACATGAAGTTCACCATTCAGAATCAAGAACGAGGACAAAAGTGGATTGAAATTTTCAAATTAATCAAGTATTTGAATAGTTATACGACAATATGTGGTAAACCTGATTCATTGTTTATTCAAATTATGGATGATAGTCACGTATGTTTGTTAAATATAAACATTGAGAAAGACTGGTTTGACACTTATGATTGTCAAG
>CESF01132564.1_pt1 | contig 12468 bp, 9 predicted proteins | sample 356331 | NCBI WGS metagenome assembly CESF01 (sample SAMEA2621779, study PRJEB7988) | marine metagenome | biome: marine biome (ENVO:00000447); feature: surface water layer (ENVO:00002042); material: "saline water (ENVO:00002010), including plankton (ENVO:xxxxxxxx)" | depth 5 m
AATCGTAAGAAGCTAGACACGCTACTAAAACGCATTGAAGCTGAAATTACTTTAGGTTCATTCGACTATGCCGCCTATTTCCCAGGTAGTAAGAATCTAGCGAGGTTTGCACAGTCATCGTTAGCCACCTTAAGTGCTGATTCTAATAAACGCGGTAAGAGTGCTTTGTTTAAAGACTTTTGCGAGGTGTGGTTTCAAGAAATGGAGTCCTCTTGGCGACGTACTTACAAGGGCACTGTCAGAGGTATTCTAGATCGCCAACTCGTCCCTGTATTTGGCGATCTAGAAGTCAGTAGCATCAGTAAAGCAGACCTTCTTCAATTCCGTGCCTCGCTCGCCAAAGTAAAACACGGAAACAAAGTAGGCTTTTCTGCTGACCATACGAATCGTCATATCAAAATCATGAGAATGATTTTAACCGAAGCTGCTGACCGCTTTCATTTTACGCCGTCGTTTCACAACATCAAACCTTTAAAGATTCAAAAGACGGATGTTGATCCTTTTACCCTAGAAGAAATACAGCTGCTCTTAAATACGGTACGCCCAGACTATAAAGACTACTTCACAGTGCGGTTCTTTACAGGTATGCGTACCGCTGAAATTGATGGTCTTAAATGGCGTTTTGTAGACTTTGAGCGACGTCAGATATTGATTCGTGAAACTTGGGTGAAGGGCTATGTTGAGTACACGAAAACCAACGGAAGCCAGCGAGAGATAGAAATGTCTCAACCTGTATACGATGCCCTAAAGCATCAACATGAAGCTACTGGAGATAAAGAGTTTGTCTTTCAAAATACGGCTGGCTCACCTTTATCTAACAACAATGTAACTAAGCGGGTCTGGTATCCCTTACTCGCTCACCTAGGTTTACGCCCTCGTCGCCCTTATCAAACACGGCACACTGCTGCGACTTTATGGTTAGCCAGTGGTGAAAGCCCTGAATGGATTGCCCGCCAGATGGGTCATGCGAATACCGAAATGCTGTTTCGCGTGTATAGCCGCTATGTCCCTAACCTAACCCGACGTGATGGTTCAGCCTTTGAACGCTTACTAACCAGCAACTTTTCTGCAGGAGGAATTCAACATGATTAAGTGTAATTTGGTTCAGGTACTCACAGATCAAACTAAGCATAAAGCTCAGAAGCGGGAATTCCGCTTACTAGCAGAGCTTCTTGCCCAGCAATTTCATGTTCGCCAAGGAAGTCATTTAGTTGGACTACTGGGCAATGGTGATGAGCGCAGTAATGTAGAAGCCATCGCCTACTGGCTAGCTGAGAAGGGGGAGTACATTGATGAACTCAAAGCGCTTAAAATTGATCCATTAAACCACCTGCACAATGAGCTAGGCAAAAAGCTAACTAATGCTGAGTATGGTGTTTAACCATGGTTACATCCGATAAGTTCTCAATCATTATGCTGGTTCTAAGCACATCGATTATCCAATGGCACTCTATCCAGTTTTGGATAGAGGTAGCCGAGAATATTGGTTTTCTGTGGAGCTTCGCCATTGAAGCATCTGCGATTTGGCTTTGGTGGCACAGGAAGGCAGTTTTGGCTTTCTTTGCTTCTCTTCTATTAATGGCAGGGCCGCTCTACTCATTGAGCATTCCTGTTTACAAGTCTACTCAATCTGAAATTGCCTTGGCTTCAAGCCATCAACAACAGATCGCTTTAGCCCAAAAGACTATTGAGTCACTGAAACAGTCCTTGGCCAGCTACCAAGAAAATAGCTTGTCTCGTATGGGCTGGGCTACTCGCATTGATGCAACTAGAAAGGAATTGCAAATTGAAGTGAATGGTCTGAAACAACTGATCAATAAAATGGGACATTTGAAACAATCACCTATGCCTTGGCTCGTAATCGCAATAGAGTTATTCGGCTTGGCAGTGCTACTAATCACTCAGATCCTTACTATTCATGCGTTACGGGGGATTTCAGGAAAGTTGAAAAAACCTGAAATGGCTATGATTTCAACACAGGATTACTCAACATTGGCTCTTGTTCTTTCTAGACGTCTTTCCGACACGCTGGATGCAGAGAGCTTGAGCCAAGCTGAATGGGCTCGCCGTAATGAGATATCAACCAAGAGTGTTTCTATGTTGATTAATCATAAGAAACGATCTGAGGCAGGTAAGGAATGTGTTTCGAAAAACGAGCTGATTGGAATCAAAGTCGCATTAAGTCGAGAGGACTAATGATTCATATTTCCATACAAAATTGCATTAGAAATCGCATTGTATATTTAATTAATAGAAGTAGTATTTAAGCGTAATAACCATTCTATAGAGAGTATTAAAATGAAAGTAGCAATCATATTTTTATCGTTGCCTCAGGCTTTTCTGTAGCCGCATATTTGGGTCATCGACAGAAAAAGAAGCGGCTAGATAAATGAATATGAATAACCTTGAGAAGAAAGTTGTATATGTTGATATGGATTTCACTCTGTGTGATTTTGGAGCTTCGTATCTGCAATACAAACAGCAGCATCCCGAAGAATCCTTCCCTCATAGTGTGTCTGGTTTCTTTATCGGATTAGCACCAATACCTGGAGCTATTGAAACTTATCAGTGGCTCAATAAAAAAGATGATATCGATTTATACATTTTAACCGCTCCTTCAATACGCAATCCACACTCTTACACAGAAAAGCGTCTATGGGTCGAGAAACACTTAGGGCTTGAAGTTGCCTATAAATTGATTATCAGGCCAAACAAAGGTTTGAATAAAGGGCATTATTTAATTGATGACTATACAGAAGGCAAGGGGCAGGAAAACTTTCAGGGAAAGATATTGCAGTTTGCTTCTGCAGAATTCCCTGACTGGAAGTCGGTGAAAAACTTTTTCGAACTCGGGTACTAGATAATATGAATACTAAAATTAACTCTAGCCTCCTCTCTGAAGCCGCGCACTTGATTAAACAAGCCGACGTACTCCTTATTTGCGCGGGCGCAGGAATGGGCGTCGATTCCGGATTGCCTGATTTTCGAGGTAACCATGGCTTCTGGAAAGCTTACCCTGTGCTTGAGCAAGAAGGTTTGTCGTTCACCGATCTTGCGAACCCTCAAGGCTTTGAAAATAACCCCAACCGGGCGTGGGGATTCTATGGGCATAGGTATCATCTTTATAATCAAACAATCCCCCATGATGGTTTTCAGATATTGAAGAAATGGTGCTCGTTAAAGAGCAGCCCTAGCTTTGTCTTTACCTCTAACGTAGATGGGCATTTCCAAAAGGCTGGTTTTGAAGATACTCAGATATTTGAATGTCATGGTTCAATTAATCATCTGCAGTGCTCTGGAGGCAATGATCATCCTTGCTCCGGGATATGGGCTACCCACAATGATTCGCACTTACAATCATTGAGAATTGATACGAAAAATTTAACCGCGCAGTCGAGCTTGCCTATATGTCCACACTGCCTGAATTTAGCAAGACCTAACATCCTAATGTTCGATGATTATAACTGGCAACCAGAGCGTAGCGAGATTCAAGAGGATAGGTTTCAGGATTGGAAAGATAACTTACTAAACACCGGCCAAAAACTTTTAGTTATTGAAATTGGGGCTGGCACTGCTATTCCTTCTGTGCGGTACGCTTCAGAATCGATGAACACAGAAGTTATTCGCATTAACCCTAGAGAAAGCCAAGGTGCTGGCAATGTATTATCAATTCCCGCCGGATCTCTTGAGTCACTTCGGGAAATAGATAAATTAATATAGGCCCTTAATGTACCTAGAGCTTAGTTGCCAAGCTCACTTTGCCACTACGAATGCCTGATTTAAACTAGTCACTAGTATGAATCGCTGAGGGAGCGATCATAGTAATGCATGCGCAGAAAGTTTCTTTACATTATAAAAAGAAAGCATATTCGCAGCAGAGGGAAAGTTATATTGATTTTGAGGGCTGGTGAGGAGGCCACCAGCCAATTATGCATACAACTTCTATTTGCTGGCTACGCGAAGAATTGATGCTTCGAGAGCTTTAGAATTTTCCGCGCTATATGTAGTTTTTCCATCAGGGGTGGCTATGTAGGTTTGAGAGAAGTTATACTCAAACGCAGCACCGCTGCGAGTAGGAAAAATCTCAACAACAAGCGGGGTCAAACCTTGTCTGGTTTTAAGATTGAAAGCAGTTTTCTTACCAATTTTATCTCTTTCTTGGTCAGAGGCATATTTATATAGGCCATATGTACGCTTTAGATTAGAGAATACAATTGTATCGGTCGTGTCGATATCTGACTCTTTTGAGAAATGCTTTTGAAACTCAATCTCAGGAGAAGACTTGCTTAAGCCAGTAAATACCTTTTCAAGCTCGGTTGGTGATAGAAAGGCATCATATGGGGACATGAAAGGGTTAGTACCTTCTTGATAAGTGCTATTCCCAGTAATCGAAACTTTAGCTGTAATGAAATTCTCATTGGATTCAAAAATTACAGGAACATCAATTTTTTGCACGGTGACTCGGCGTTGCGTTGTATATTGTTCACCACGAACGAATGTCAATTTGACCATACAATCAAGCTTAGTTTTACATGACCATGAAGTACTTAGGCCTGCGACTTTAGGTAGTGTATGAGATCCGTAGCTGTAGTATTTTCTAACCCCTGCTGAAGCTTCTAAATCTCTTGCAATCGCACCCAGTATTGTGGCCTGTGTTAAACCCGTTTCTTTAACATCGAACTTATGAGTAAGTACGGTTGGATTAAAATTTGAGGTAATCGGCATAACTGGAGCTGTTTTACAGCCAGTGCAAAGAGTAACCAAGCCGATCATGCTTACTGCAAGGAAAGTTTTACGAGCTCTTGTGAACATATTGTCTTCCATATTGTATATTCATTGATAAATTCCACGGTGATTATACGCACTCCAGTATATTATGGAATTAGAATTCGTGTTCCGACTTTACTTATTGTGGATTTTTTAATTTAGTAATTACAGGGGGAGGGGATTACAGTATTTTGTCATGTACATGCTTTATGCACCCGAGAGTGCTCTAGCAAGCCAAGATTGATACCATTTAACGCGGAAACTATGAAGATCTAAGAAACTTCTCATAAATTCTAGTAATGATGCTTAAAGCACTCCAACTAAGGCATTAACATCAAAAATCAGAATTTCGGTGCAATCAATTAGAATTAGAGAGTAAATTAGTTGACGCCGCTTTTGCTTACTGATAAACATCCACTTTTTATAAATGGATGTGTATAAATGAAACAATTCTATATTTTCTTAGGTCTTATTATATTGTTATCTGGTTGTGGAGGTGATGGCAATCAGAGCAATAATGACTCTAGCTCCTTCATACTTCCTGCCGTTGGGAGCTCTGTTGACACCTCAGACCCTGTAGGTATTTGGGTCGCCGTTGGCAAAGGCACTGGCTCTCGTTACTTGGTGAATGGTGTGAATAATCCATACTATGAAGAAGGCGATGATAAGCAGGAAAATAGTTCTTTTGACTTCGATAGAAAAATGTATTTTTCGGTTCGAAGAAATTCTTTAGGGCAGATTGAACGACCATGCGATTCTTCACAAGTTCTGTCAAACGTAGACAATAAATTTATTTACGAAAAATCAGGCTCTGATACATACAATAGCGTTCAAGAGATTTGGAATGAATCTATCTCTATTGAGTTTCTCAACAATGGCCAGCTTAAAATGCTTAGCCATTATGCTTCAAGTGAATCTGGCACTGTATCTAATTACAATAGAAGGTTCGATCGCAAATCCCAATACAATGCCGTTAAAATCAGCGATAGCACAGATTTTAACGATTTATATGAGTTTTCATTTCATACTACTGATGGTGTGGACTCTTTTACTGATGATACTCAAAGTGGCTCTAAAGATTTACTATGTGCGCTTTACGATTCAGGCAAGGTAGTTGGTACAAAGAACTCTTCAAGCTATACACTGTCAAGTAATGGGATAGACCTCTATTACGATGACCCATCTAGTGAGTTCTCTATTTTCCGCGAAAGCAGCGCTAATGAAGACCGAATATCCTTTTATGCGGACATGGGTCAACTTTCAGTAGATTATTTTAAAGACTGTTTAAGCTCTAACTGCAATGGAGTTATGGATATAGACAACAGCACCAATGGTTTAACTCTGAACTCAATAAATGGTAACTATATATCTGAGCTCATTATTAAATCTTCTGAATAGAGTGTTTCGACGAATGCTAGCTACAAATGTTCGTTGTAGTTGGCATTTAGTGTTCTTACTTGCAGACCTCTCTACCTATAACATTAGCCTTCAAGAACTGCAGGCCCGATAAGTATTCCTAATGAATGAAAAACATAACGTAAAGAATTTGAGCTATATTTTTTAAACCCAGATCCACCTCTAATATAATTTTTATTATTCCTATGCAAGAAATGCAATTCTGCACGGTTCTTTAAAATGCTAATGGACTCTTCAATCTCGACTTTAACCTTCCGTCCAATATTGGTTTTCCAGCTTCGTCGGTTTCCTGGCGCTAAATACAACCTTACATACCAGCGGTTCTCCTTAGTCACTAACAACATCGTATTTAAAAAACGTGTCAAGCTATGTTGCTGTGTGAACTTTATTGCACTATTGGATGTATCTGTATTATTGAGAAAGTAAGTAACTAGCCAGTTGATATCCTCCCTGTACTCTCTATATATGTCGCGTACGTCTCGAATAATACTTTCTGCATCGACTGCATCTGAGTAACTTCGTGGCTTTGATGGCCTTAATCTAGCTCTTGGTAAGGGCTTTAGATCATTTGCAAACAATCTAGATGCCCCTTTGGCAGTTCTAATTTTCGATATAACTATTGCATTTTCAATATAAGCATTTATGTCTTCCATGCTTACCTTAGGCTCAGAAATCATCACACACCCATTCAATAACTTATGAATCTCTCTGATGGATGCCCCCTGCTCAAATAGCTCCAGTATTCTCATGCATTCTGATAATTTATTGCTACTTGTGGCTTTCTGAGTATTTGCTTGATCTCTAGCAGGGGGCGCCTCTTGTTCATGTGACTTCAAGTTTGATGGATTAGCAAGCTTAGTTAACCTTTTTCCCAACGCATCTTGTAAGTGACTAACTGGTAAGTCTGTTACATTACAACCTACTACCTTCTGAATGTGTTTAATTGACGACATCGGCAGACCAGTATGTTTGACAAGGTAATCTGCAGATCTTTTCACGATTTGATTATTTAATGCTTTAGCCATGAGCTGATCAGAAAAATGTAAATATGTTCCAAATGTGATACTCGGACTTGAGTGGCCCGCAATACCAGCAACAATCCAGTTAGCATCCCTGCTATTAACTTGAAAGTTCTTAGGAGAAAAACCCTCAAGCACTCTATTCTCCAACTCTCTAGGAAAAGATTGATATTCATAAAATAACTCTGTTTCAGCCGATAGGATAACCTGTAGATTCGACAATGCAGTGTGACGGAGATGATGAAATGTGTATTTAATGCCTGATAACTGCCTTAATATATAATTAAATAATCTTGTTATTTGATTATTATTTAATGGCACTATTGGGCTAACATCGGAACTGAATAATAGAGATTGCTTGCTCCCTGCAAACAAGCGATTACGTCTAGAAATATAGCCGCGCATAAAATCCAGCTCTTTTAGAGTTAAAAGGCTTTTTAATGGCAACTTTCTTAGCGAGCTACTGCTTTTATTATTGCCATAGATATTGTTAGTGATAAAAATGAAAAGTTCATCGCTATTTTCTATATCCTGTAAGCGTAATTTTAAAATTTCGCCCTGCCGCATACCAGTTCTCATTGCCAAAACAGCTATGCATTTCAAGCCATCAATATAATCAGGCGAAGCACCCTGTAAGTTTTCAAGCGCTTTAATTAACTCATAATATAAGCTTGTTGGTATATACCCTGAATTAACATAAACAAAGCTACCAGCAGCCTTCATCTGCTGTAAATTTAGCACAAAGGGAAAAATCTTAGCTTTTACTCCATATTCATGTAGCTGTACAAGACGCCCCATATCATAAGTCTTGGATTTTTCACTGGCGCTAGTATCTATAATTCCTTCGTAGAGATTCAGGTAATCTTCACTATCCTTATCTGATATATCAAAATCCATCGTAGCCTCAAGCCACTTTTTTCCAATGCTAGAGTAATAACGAGCAACAGATGATGCCTCGAGTTTTCTGTCTTTAAATAGAGAAATCAGCCAGTCAATGAGTATTGCAACCATAACAGGATATTCGTTTTCAGACTGAATACCTTGCAAAGCACTTTGAGCTTGAGCGGCTGTATATTTTTTCGCAGTTTTAGTTGGTCCATTCAAGGCAACGCTTATCTCTCTAATCAATCGCGCTATATTTTTGTTTCTATGCCCTTTATTCGCTTTAAAGGAATTTCCGACAGGTTGATATGAGATTTCATCAAAATCTTGGAGGCTAAGCCCACTTAAATTTGCCCGCTCATAATGATTTCTGGCTTCAGCACAGTAAAGAAGTTGAAACTGATCAACTGGTAAAGATGCGCTGTTTAGGTCTCCAATGGCATATTGTGACAGCGCACTCGCCAATTTAACCCCTGGCAATGCTTCTGTAATACCAATGCAGGATCTTAAAAATACACCTAATGAATTAGTAGGAATATCTTGATTAAAACCAGCACGTTTAAAAAGCTGCCGAATACGGCTTAATAAGAGTGATGCATCAATTTCCTTTATTCGATCTTGGTCTTGTTCCGATTTGAACCGTTGAATCCAAAGTAGAGTGTGAGTATCAGGAAACCACCTTCTGAGGGTATAAGGGTTTCCTTCATTGTCTCTAGTATTCTGGGGCATGCTTCCACCCGTTATTACTAGATCAAGCCAATATTTTTTTTCGTGCTTTTGAAGAGGCTTTTTTTCACCAAGAAGTACATTTGCAAACTGGACAAATGCGTTAATCTCACACAGCCCCCCATGTATTGCCGCCGACAGAAGGGTCATCGTTAAAGCATCATTATTTGTTAGCTTTTTATCAGCATTGCTATTAAGGTATTCATTTAAATGCTCATATCCAGCTGCAATCACACTCATACAATGAAACCAGCTTCTAGACCTAAAATTTTTAGAGGCTGTTATGCGCATAGGGTATGCAGGTACCGGTAGGGACCAATCTTCTCTGATATTCCCCTGATCTATATATTTACTCAGATATGCTCTAGCAATACGGAATTCTTGTGCTGTAATAAATTCTTTTTCAATGACAGACAAAAGCTTCTCAAGCTGCTTTTTATAGACCTCAACACTAATCTTTTCTTGATCCAAACAACTCAACTGATGAGTAATCATGCGAGCTGCTCTTTTTTCTATAGCCAGCTTTCGTTGCTTCTGGCGATACTCTCGACCTTCACTACCAATATTGAGATTTTTCATGAGCGAGCCTCGATTACACTCAGGCTCAATACATTTACTAGATAGTCCTGAATTTCATCTGCAATTCCCCTCATATGCCCAATGGATTCACCGCTATAAGCCGAAAATGTCTCATTCCCAAAGGTTGAATGCCCCATCCAAGCATCTATTAATTGAGTTTCATTCCCTCTTTGACTCAGAGTTGTACGCATGTGGTGACGATGCCAATTCACTGGATACGGGAAAACATGCTTCATCTCATTAAATATATTACTGGGCTTCAACCTAATAGGCAGATCATCTTTCAACCAGAAGAATAGAGCCTGCTCTCCTGAAAGAATCTGTTTCGAGTATTCACTTAGATGATGGTTCGTAAATTGAAACTGCCTATTGATCGACTCTATATATTTCAGATACTCATTGTATTGCTCAGCTGCAACATCAGGCAGAGCTAGAACTCGCCCGCTTTGCTGCCCCGCAACATCCTTGTCTTGGATATACACGGTTTGAGTGCTGATACTAAACGCTTTTATGGTGCCAAATGGATCACTAACCGGCCGATGCCCCGTAGCTAAATTTAAAATCAGATAGGTATACGCGGTGTACTGATTATGAAAACTCTCAAAGTCACTCCCAGAAATTTCACAGTTCTTAAGATTCTCCCTAAAATGCCCCCCTAACTTTAAAACTGCATCAGTCTTTATAAATAGATGACTCCCAGCTAACGGCAACTTATTTGCTTTCGCTTGAGATAGTCCACTAGTCAGAGAGCCCTTAGGGAGCACATGATGTATAAATTTAGAATACAGCTCAATCAAGACTTCTTTTTCTACTTGTGAATAGTAAATTCCTGAATGCTCGGTAACATCCGAACCTTTAAACCACTCTATAACAGAAGTATCCACCGACTCTGAAAAGAGCCAATCTGCAAAATACGATTTGATTCTATTAAGAGTTACACGAGCGCCCTCATTCGCATTAATCTCAGAAATCAGACAATTCGCCTGATCTAGCAATACTTCATTATCATGATTGCTTTCATATATGTGTAATATTGTAGGAATCAATATTTTTGGAATAGGCAACTGAACAGCCATATCCGAAGTGCGAACTAGTTTGGCAAGGTGCTCAGACTGTGTGTGAGCAGGAAGTCCCACCCTTCTATTAAGAACAAATTTTCCATGTATTTTACGTATTCGACGATTCTGAGTTCTTTCCTTGCACTTAATTGATGTAATTAGTGCTGAGGGAGACAAGCCTGTAAGCAATACCAGTAAAAGCATGCCAGCAACAAAGTTACCGCTTTTCAATATCCGTAATAATGACTTAACACATACTTTCAAACCATGTGGCGTAAGTTGATTCCATGTTGTAATTAGTCTTTTTTCACTTTTTATAAGCTGATTAGCAATTTGCCGTGTGCGTTGATTTTGTAATGCTAATGATGCACGAACAGCCTCTGGAGCTATTAGCTCCATATCGACGATTCGGCTGAATGCTGCCTGATCAGCAATGTGTTCTTGAGTGTTTAAGCAATCGCTATGCGATGCTTTCCTAAATTCGTGAATGCGTATGCTTGCTACATCAGATGCCTTATCGACATTTATCCTTGAGACCGCCTCGACTTTAGTGCCTTCTCGGATATTATTGCTGGCATTACGGTGCTTAACATTTTTAGGCCCCCCTTTAACAAAGTCCTCAAGTAGGCGGTGAATAGGTGTGAAACGATTCCTCATAGTTTTATTATCGAGATTCATCAGAACATGAAGATCTTTAAGCCATTGGTCCTGTTTCCCAACATCCATTGGAATCACTGATACAGCTCTTTCTTCACCCGAATTGCTGCTATTTAGCCCCATCGCAAGCAAACGCAGTTGCCTCAATGCAGAACTCACTCGAGTATCAATCATTTCTCCTGAGATTGACGCTATTAACACAAGAGCAGTTAAACGGTGTAGTCGGACAATCTCTTCATGCTCTGCGATCAGTACGGGGCTGCTCAGCAATGCATGATAAGGTTCCTCATCAATCTGCCGAGCCCTCTTAATATCCATGTAGAAATCTTGTAGAGCTCTTCGGTTAACGCTAGGTGAATCATCACCTAGCTGCTGATAGCAGTTCTCTAGAGCTGCTATGAACTCTGGCATCAAATCAACCGATTTCAGAGTATCTAGCAACTCCAGTGCATACGCTCGACATTGCTCCCGATGATCTACATTACTGATTCGCCCAAGCCCAAAAATCATCAGTTTTTACCAACTCCTTCAGAAATGTAGTTTTCTAGACCACTGATCAGTACTCTACTTTTCTGCTGTTGACCCCGAATGACAGCTCGAGTTTCACCTGATAATTGCTCAATCGTTTTAGCGGTAATCTTTTTAGACCCACAACAAACTGGGTTGCTGCCTGATTCATCAGTAAGCCGCTGTAGTACAACCCCAAGCTCACGAAAATTATCTTTACGATTTATCCCCAATAACTCTTCTGATGCAACATAGCTCCAGGCAAGTTTAGCAATATCTCCGACATCTGATTCTTCAACCTCAATAATACGAAGGTTTGGAATGTTGTGATATTTGATCAAATCAAGCCAAACCCAGTTAGAATAAAATCGAATCTGATCAGCCGTTCCTTGATCGTGAGGTTTATTTGATGTGATGGCAATAAGAGGGTGGGCGGCCTGAAAATCTTGTACCGCCTCTGCTGTTAATAAGTCGAGATTGTATTGGCGATTGAGCTGTTTTGAATACAAATACGCTTTCTTAGCCAGAGGATGAACTGAGAAAATGTGCTCGATATATTCTCTCGAAACTAGGCGACCAATCTGAGTAACCATTAACTAAACCTCCCTATTCAGAAGGTATAAACTACCTCCGAATGGGGATAGAGGTCAACAATTGGCTAACTAGAACCACCAAATGCATTAAATTTTGTGCCTTAATTTGATATTAATTGGTGTAAAATGCAATTCGTCCTAGATAAAAAATAGATATTTTAATCTATTAAAACAATGACTTAACAAACAGAACCAATTAAAACCAAAATACAGGACCCCCCTCCGGAGGGCGAAGTCACAGGTTCGAATCCTGTAGGGTGGGCC
>CESF01029156.1_pt1 | contig 12440 bp, 7 predicted proteins | sample 356331 | NCBI WGS metagenome assembly CESF01 (sample SAMEA2621779, study PRJEB7988) | marine metagenome | biome: marine biome (ENVO:00000447); feature: surface water layer (ENVO:00002042); material: "saline water (ENVO:00002010), including plankton (ENVO:xxxxxxxx)" | depth 5 m
TACTTATCCAGCGGCAGATGCATTTGACAACAACAATACAGGAGATACTAATTCTTGGATTTCAGGTAATAATACATATTCAAGTGGGGATTATCCTGGTTCTAATTCTACGGATGGATACGATGGAGAATGGGTTCAAGTTGACGTTGGAACCACTGTTTTATTGACAAGTTATGAAATATACCCTAGAGCTAACGGAGACACACGTCACCCAAAAGACATGAGATTCTTTTCTAGTACTGATGGAACTAACTGGACTCAAGTTCGTGATTGGACTAATTTAACTCTTGCTGATGATTGGAAACCAAGTGGAACTTATACAAGTGTAGGACCTTACTCAACCGGTACATTAGGAAGGTATTTTAGAATTGCTACTAACAAAGTATTAAGCGGTAATTATACTCAAATAGGAGAATTGAGATTATTAGGATACGCTGCAACTACTGATTCTTTAAGTTCCGATGCAGGTCTTTTTGAAATAACTTATACTAATCCTGGAATTCAAGGAAGAAATTTAGTAGATTTAGCTGGTAATGTAGTACAGACATTCACAGGTAGGGATAGACCTGCTTTCGGTAGTGCTACTTTAACAACAACAAGAATAGCTCAAGTTACTTTTTCTGTTGCTTTAAAAGATATGTCACCATTAAAAACAGATTTTAATGTTAAATTAAATGGTACGTCAACATCTATTGAAAGTGTTTCTATAAGTGGAGGAAAATTAATCATAAACTTAGTAAGAACAATGACACCACATAGTGATGCTTTCCCTGCAGTTCTAACATTAGATTATACTAAGAATAGTTCATCTACTTATAATTTAAGAGATGCTGGAGATAGTGCTGTTGAGTCTTTTGTTAACAAATCTATTAATAACCCAACTTCTGACACGGAACCTCCAGTTTTCGTAGGAGCTGAAATTTTCGATGACGAACCTACTAAAGTTGTATTAAATTTTGACTTTGCAGTTACGATTAGTAGTCCAAATGTGAGTGTATTCCAAGTTAAAGTTAATGGTTCAGCTGTAACAATTAGTAGTGTAGCTATTGTTAGTGGAGATATAGTCTTGACCTTAGCTAGCGGAGTTAGTCATACTGATACAGTAACTGTATCTTATACTAAAGATGGATCAGATGCAAATAAGAATATCAAAGATGTTTCTAGTAATATCTTAGAAACTCCATTAAAGAGTGAACATGGAACTATTGCAGTTAAGGTAGACAGCGGTAAATTCACATTAGAAGGAGAAAGTCAGAAAGAAATATATTTAGTTAAAGGTTTTACTTATGAATTTGATACAAGTGATACAAGTGTTTCAGGGCATCCTTTTAAATTGAGCACAACTAGTAATGGTTCACATGCAAGTGGAAGTGAATATACAACAGGTGTTACTCATTCAGGTACTGCTGGTACCGCAGGTGCAAAAACTACATTTGTTGTTCCTAATGGAGCTCCAGCAACACTTTATTACTATTGTGGTAATCATAGTGGTATGGGTGGTAAAATTAACATAAGTGCTGATGCTCACACAACAGTAGTCAATAGTGTAGTAGCAACAGCTATTAAGAGTTTCAAAAATGATGTCCAAGCTGGTGGTATAAGAGATGGTGTAGTGGCTAAAAGATGGTCTCGTTTTAGAACAGATAAATCTAAGCTTACAAGTGCTCAAAGAAAATATTACGGTAAAGATTATTTCAGAAGTAATCCTGCTGCAAAAATATTCAAAATCATTGATGAACAAAATGGTCAAAGTATTGCTTTCCTTAGACCGGCAACTACTGGTGACCCTGGAGATGCACAAGAATTGAATCTTGACGAAAATGAAGCAGAAATTTCATTTGATAACGTAACAGCTGAACAATCATCATTATTGAGTTTTACTTTTGACCCACAAAGGAATGGAAGTACTACTAATACGGTTCAAGTTAAAATTTTATTCGTTAAAAGGATTACTGGGGATGTTGCTAAGTTTACTTATACATTAAATGGATATACTGGAAATGGTATTTATAGTGGAAAAGTCGTATTAGTTCCTGCATTCACTGGTGGAGGTACAACAGGATTGATATCTGTAACTAATATGACAGTAGATACACAACAAACTATTAATTGTGATATGACTATTGAATATACATCATCTCCTGGTTCTACTGTAGATTATACTAAAAGTTTTACATTCTTCGCTAGGAATCCTGCAGGAGGTTTTTCTAATGATAATACATCGACAGCTGGAGATCCTTATATAAAAACTGTAAATGGTCAATTTTATAAATTAAGGGATATTCCTCATAAAAGTGTCATTCTTTATGACAATAATAATTCAGAAAGAAGAATTCAATTACATGCTTACTTAGAACCTAATGTAAATTACAAAAAACAAATTAACGGGTATGACGATACATTAGTTTCACAAATGGGAGAAAGACCTATTAATCCTGCTTTCTTTAGTAAACTATGGATTAGAAACAGAGAACAAGAGTACTTCATAGATTTAGAAACATGGATAGAAACAAAAACTGGTAAAAATATTATTGACCTTTTCAATGTAGATTTCGCCATAGAAACTTGCAGATTTCATGTATACCTTAGTGAAAAATGTGTTACAGTTAAACTTCCTGTTGAAGATAACTTTTTCATTATCATAAAACGCTTCATTAATCCAGAAATAAGAACTGGAATAGAACTTAGTATACCTACATGGATGTCTAGTCCATTAGCTTATGGTGCTTTATTGTATCCAGGGGAAACTAATGATTTATTTATTGATAAATTAGATGACAAATCTATTAAGCGTAAGGCTAGGAAGTTAAAAAACATGAGTACAGTCCGAGAAAATTTTGCAAATCCTGAGACTGGTTCAGTAAAGGTTGTTGACTGGAAATATTAAGTCACAAAATAACAAATTTAATAAGCAATTTTTAAAATTGTTTAGTAAAATTGTTTATATGACAGCTCTTTTTGTATTAGCGACCGGTTCCGGGAAGCCTCTTACCGGATAAATTAGATCTGGGTTTCGTGTTGTTGTTATTAAGTCTTGATATTTTTTTTTAAATGTTTAAAATAAAGTTGAAAAACTTTAGGATATTTTTTTAAATTATAATCCATTGTATTAAATTTTACAAGATTAAATTCTTTATGTTTTGCTAATTCATACCAAAAATTAATAAATTTTTTTACATTATATTTATTATAATGTTCTGCGAATGCAAAATTTGTTTCGTACGGAAAGTTTTTTTGAGAAAGTAAAAAACTTCTGTCAAAATCTATTAATTTAACATTATCATTAAAATCAATCATTATGTTATAAAGATTATGGTCATTGTGAATTATCCCTAGTCTATCTAATATTTTAAGATGGTTTATTAATTGTTTAGAATGTCTTTTACTGATTGGTAATGGTAATATTTCTTTTACTCTTTCCATTGCTATAAAAGAAATATCTTTATCATGTCCACAATATATTGCATATACTTTAGGAGCTATACCATAATCTGATAAAATCATTTGTATCCTTGCTTGATGTAATAAACCTCCCATCTCATGTATAAAGTCAGAAGCAGAATCTATGATATTATATAAATAATTTTTACCTTTTATAGTTTTTATATGAAATCCAACATTCATTTCTTTTACATACAAAATATTTCCAATATGTCCATCGAATGGTAATATTTCTACATCACAATCTTTTTTATATGGGTTTTCATAATTTATAACATAATCTTTCCAATTTTCTTTTAATGTAGTTTCATATTCTTCAAAATTTTTCTTTATGTAGTTTAAATAATCTCCAAAATTCATATCTTTAAAATGCTCTAATTCTTTTTGTAATTTAAAATTTTGAACACTGTCTAATTCTTCATCGTAGTACATATGTCTTATTAAATTAATACCATCACCACACATAGTTCCCTTTAGGGTAAATTTAATAGCGTACTGACCAATAGATATAACAGTACCTTGTCTCCCTTGTCCTAATCTTTTAATATCATTTTTTCTTCCCTCTAAAATGTTATTTGTATCAAAAATTTTGTGTCTCCAATTATTTCCTAATTCGTCTTCCATTAATTTTAGAAAATAATTAACATTACCATGTGTAGTACCTGATATTTTGACGTTTTTTAATGTTGTTCCAAACTTTCTCCTTCTTTTCTTTTTACAAATGTTTTTTGTTTTTCCTAATTTATATTTTTTGTCAATATAACGCATATCTCTAGTAAGTTTATTACACTCTCCTAACTTTCTATTTTTACGGTATATTCTCAGTACATTGAATCTAGCTTTCTTAGCTATTGCCGCTTTTTTCATGGTTCTTCCTGTTTTTTTTGCTTCTTCTCGAATACCTTCATCGATAGCAAGTATTCTTTTTTTATGAGGGTCTTTGAGCTTGTAAATATGTTTGACATTCTTTTTACTAATCTTTCTTAATTTTGGAAGTAGAGTTTTTCCATATTTTCGAGTACGTCTTTTTTTCTTTTTATTAGTACACTGTCTTTTAAGAACAGCAACGCTTTTGTATACCCTCTTTTTACCACGTTTTACAGTCAAACGCACCCCAAGTTTTTTGCAAAGATTTCTCAATACTTTTCCAGGTTTACTCATTAATAGTATACCAAGAAAATTATTTATAATTTATTTAATGTTTGCATTAAGCTACGCCATTCATCGCCATCAGTTCTTTCATAGTCTTCTAGTAGTTTTTCTACTATTATCCCTCCATTTTCTTCGTCATTAATATTTAATTCAAATGTAACATAAGGTTCATATCTGTTTTCATAAGTTTGTTGAGAATCATAGATTGCATCTATATCTATTTTTTTGTTTTTGTGTAAATATGTTATTACTAAATTACCTTCAATATTTTCAGCATACTCATCTATATTACTATGACTACATTTAAAAGTTAAAGCAACTTTTAAATCTTTAACACCTTTTAAATCTTCTTTGTCTAACCTGAGTTCATTTAATAAACCTACTTTATACTTTTCAAGTTGTAGTTCTCTTATTTGGTCTTCTAAATCTTTTATTTGTTTATTTATATTTTCCATTCTGTTTATTAGGTTTATTTTTTTTTAAGTTTCTTTTTATGATATAATACATCTATATCCATCATTGTATAACATATCTGCTTTTTGTAGATTAAAATCCTCAGGAAATTCAGTTTTTTTGTATTCTTTTCCATCAATTGTAACAGGTCTTGTGTTGTACTTAGATTTGTAAGTACTCCAAATTTCATTTAAATTAGTCTTTCTTAAATCAGTACCTTGTAAATCAGCCCATTTTAACGAAGTATCATTTAATTTAGCCCCTTTTAAATCAGCCCCTTTTAAATCAGCCTTCAATAACGAAGTATCATTTAAATCAGCCCCTTTTAAATCAGCCCCTTGTAAATTAGAATTGTATAAATCAGCCCCTTTTAAATCAGCCCCTTTTAAATCAGCCTCTCGTAAATCAGCCTTCCATAATTTAGACTTGTGTAAAATAGCTTTGTTTAAATTAGCCCCTTGTAAATTAGCATCTCGTAAATCAGCCCTTTCTAAATGAGCCTCTTGTAAATTAGCTCCTTGTAAATTAGCCCCTCGTAAATTAGCCCCGTTTAACCAAGCCCCTTGTAAATTAGCTTCTTGTAATTTAGCTCCTTGTAAATTAGCTTTTAGTAAAATAGCTTTGTTTAAATTAGCTTCTCGTAAATTAGCTCCTCGTAAATTAGGCTTTCGTAAATTAGCCCTTTCTAAATTAGCTCCTCGTAAATAAGCAGAAGGACCTATAACACTATTTCCCCGTTCTAACATGAGTTTTAGTCTTTTTTCATTTTCTTTTGCATTTTTTAATCTTCTTTTTTCCTTTTCAGCTTTAGTTCCAAACTTTCTCCTTCTTTTAACTTTTTTACGCTTTCTTTTAACTTTCTTTTTCTTTTTAGCTTTACGTTTACACTGTCTTTTAAGGACAGTAACTGATTTGTAAACCCTCTTTTTACCACGTTTGACAGTCAAACGCACTCCTAATTTTTTACACAACCCTTTTAATGATTTTCCGGGTTTACTCATTAATAGTATACCAAGAAAATTATTATTTAAAAAAATGTAATTATTATTATTATAATGAAAAAAGTTTTATATTGTATCAGACATGGAACAGCGTTACATAATGTTTTATTTTGGGAACAAGGTGAAGATGTTTATAAAAAATATCGTGATACACCATTGGTAAAAAAAGGTGTAGACGAAGCTAAAGCTTTAGGTGAAACTTGGAAAGACATTGATAAAATAGAATTAGTCATAGTTTCTCCTCTTCTAAGGACTTTACAAACTGCTGATAATATCTTTTGTAAAAAAGACGTACCGATGATTGCTTTAGATTGTGTTATGGAATACTCACAAGGTTTAGATTTATGTAACAAAAGAAAGTCCATTACAGAGTATAAACCATGTTATCCTAAGGTAGATTTTTCTCACATAAAGGATGATGTTGAAACTCGATGGAGAGAAGATAAATACGAGACTGTAGAAGAACTAAATGAGAGAATAAAAGAAATGATAAAATTTATTAAAACTCGAAAAGAAATACATATTGCTATTGTATCCCATAGTTCGTATTTAGGACATTATATGTTTGACAAAATAGGTGATGAAAAGAATGAAATAAAACATTGTTATCCATATATTCATGAAATTTGATTATTCTATAAAAACAAAATTATCTATAAATTGTCGTAATATCATTTCAACTCTATTACCGTTGGGTAAAAATCTAAAATGAACATGTATTCCTGAAACTTCTCCCCAATTTTCTTCTGACCATCCTTCTATTTCAACAAAACTTCCTAATTGTGTTTTCCAAATTCTTTTTTTTTCTATTCCTAATTTTTTAAAAGATTTATTTCTTAATTCTCTTTGTAATGTAGTGTGTTCCATACGTTCAGTAGGTCCAATAAATTCTACTATTATATTTTCCACTCTATGCGGTACATCATAATTTTCCATAACACTATTCATAATAGTAATAGTCTTATTTATTTAAATAAAATATTGTTTAAACTTATATGTTCAATAGAGTTTGTTATTTGTTCACACAAGTACGTCATTTACACGATCGAAAACTTCCATCCGTTTGGAACGTGACTAGTACAACAAAGACTAAGTACATAGCTTATAAAAGTCCAAAAGCAATGGATTATAACATAAATAAAACATCTTTACCAAAACTTAAAAATTTTTCTAAAAAAAAATTAAAACTCGTGAACTTCAATAAATAAAGTGTTGTTAGTATTACATCCAAAAAATTCTACTCCTCTTATATCACATTTACTAAATATAGTATCATTTAACCTTGAATAAGTAATAATAGCATTTTGAAACATTGAACTCTTAATTGTTGCTTTATTAATATTACAGCTGACAAATATCGCATTATACGCGTGACAATTTCTCATAATACAATGGTACATATTAGAATCTATGAATTTAGACTTCATTAAAGTACAATTACGAAAATATATATCAGAAAGTATAGTATCTTTAAAATTACATTCGGTTAATTCAACCCCTGAAAATGTAGTATGTGCAAAATTAGAATTTTCAAAATTACATTTCCATAAACAAGCGTCTTTCACGTATTTCCCAATCCAGTCCATATGTGAAAAATCTCTATAACCTATAAAATACAATTTTTGAAATCCATAACGTTCGACAAACTTACTCCTTAATTCTCTTTTGAGTTCATAAGGTACTCTAGTTCCCCTAGCAAATTCTTCTATTAGACGTAGTATATCTAACGGAAATAAATCTTTAAAATGTAAAACCTTAGATTCTAAAAATTTATTATCCATTACTAATTATCATTAGTTATTTTTCTTTAAGTGTAAAATACATTATTAGTTGCATTTTGACTGTATAATGCAGCACCAGTAGTATCACTGGAGCCACCACCATCAGTAGATTGTTGTTGTAAGAAAGCATAAGCTCCTGTACCACCAGTAACACGGACTTTTCCACCAACTGCTACTCCTTGGATATTTTGACCCCCGCTTGAGAATACTATACCATGAGCATAAGGCAAACCAGGGAAACCTGTACGGGTTGTTACACCCCCACCTACCATTTTGTAGTATGTATTAGTTGCATTATTGGCGTTAGATTTATATTTACTAAAATAAACTTCCAATAATGGAGGTCTTACTGAAACTCCACTATTAGCAATAGGGTCATTTGCGTTATTAGTACCATCAGAAGCATTGTATTCCTCATAGAATATACAAAGTTGTGTACCATTCATTGATGTGTAACCATCGTCACTACTTGTCAAATCATCTATGAAAAGTCTCATTTTAGGTGCATTAGCTGCTCTTGCATCAAATACATTTGAACCATTAGTTGGACAACGAATTTTATTTCTAATAAGAATCATATTAACACGATTCATACCATTAACTGCTGTACACTTGTTATAAGTTGTTTGATTATTACCACTTGCACTAGCTATTGATACTAAAGCACTTGACCAACCATCAGTAGCTTTATTGTTAGTACCTTCTGCGTTAGTTGTTGGTGAAGAACCTTGACCATTGTTAGGTGTAAATGTTAAGTCACCACTAGTTGAGAAAGTAGGTTCACTTCCATTTTTAGGTATCCATGCACCACTATTAGTACCAGAACTATATTCAAATTCACCAGATAAAGTAATAATTTCTGTATTAAATCTAACTGATGATGATGATGCTAAAGCATTAGGACAGTAAATCTTACCAGTAATAGTTACGTCACCGGCAATTCTTAAAGCTGCTTTATTATGTTCACTCAATGCATTGAATCGAGCAGAATTTTGATTACTATCACTAGTGTCAATAGTACTTGTACTTTTTAACACCAATGCGCATTTCTTTTTAACTGCTGCTGTTGCATCAGTATGGTCGTAACCAATATTGAAGTTACCGGAATTATCTACAGAGAAACATGGTAAAGCTCTTCCATTTGAAGTAATAACATTGTTACTACTATCTTTAGCTACACCTGAAGCAGTTGATGAAGGAATGACAGAAATCAAATTAGCAGTGTCACTTGAACTTGTTGAACCGTAAACAGCACCACCAGTACCTGTAAATTCTGTCCCTAGGGAACCACTACTGAAAGTCATACCACTTGAACCTGCACTTGTAGTAAATTTCATAGCATCTATAATAGCTTCACCTGCAGTAAAATTAACGGAACCACTTGTACAAGTTACATCAATATCTTTTCCAGCTGCTCCAGTTGCTGTGATATCAATACCACCACCGGATGTTACTACCATAGAATTAGCATTTGCTGCTGTTGTTGTCATTGTGATTTGTCCACTTGTATCCATAGTCAATCCACCAGAACCAGAGTTAAAGTCTAATAAAGTACCGTTCAATTCAACTTCTGTTGAACTTGCATGACCTACTATGATTGTTCTTGCTGCTCCTATGTTACCAATTTCAATGTTTTGAGCTACATTGTCATTACCCACTAAAATTTTACCAGCTGCTGCATTGATTTCTACTGTACCAGAAGTACTTGCATCAATTAGAACACCAGTCTTACCATCAAGTACTAAATTAGCTAATTCGGATTGAATTGTCAAATTACCTGAACTAGATTTGAAGACAGATGCTGCTTTAGCAGTAATATTAAGTGCTTGTCCTGTTCCAGAAGCGAAAGTAACAGCTGCAGCATCAGTAATGTCAAGAATATCAGTTCCATTTTCTTGAAGTTTCATACCATTTGTACCGTTAAGAGTCATTAATCCAGGTGCTGTAATACCGGAAAATTGTGCACTACCTACTGTTCCTGAGAATACATTAGAAGTTCCTTGTGTAGCATCTGGGATGAAAACAAAGTCTCCACTTGAATCATCCATACCAAAGAAACCTAATTTAGCTGCACTTCCATTGTGCCATTTAAATTCTACACCTCTATCTTCATTATTATCACTTGCATTTGAACCTATTTCTACGGTTGAACCAGTAATTGCCATACTATTTACACTTTGTGTACCAGTTACATTTAATGTACCAGTAATCGTTAAATTACCTCCTACGCTTGTATTACCATTACTAGCAGTTACTACGAATTTATCATTAATATTTAAATCTCCACTTAAATCTTGATTACCAACGATGGAAACCTTAGCTTCAGTAACAGTTAATAGATTAGCATTGGTGTTTTCGATAGTTGCTCCATGACCAAGAGTAATAGTGTTACCTCCTACAAAGATATCTTTAGCAATACCTATACCACCATCAACGATTAAAGCACCTGTAGTTGCACTTGTAGTATCTGTTGTAGCTTTAATATTTACTTTACCTGTTCCACTTGCTGCTCCAACATTAATAGTTGTACCAGCTCCTGCAAAATTAACAGTAGTCGCTGTAGTATTAATAAGACTGAATGATGTATCATCAGTAGTAATACTTGCACCATTAACTGCTAAAGTACCTGCAAGAGTTGTGTTACTTGCTAGAGATATACCTCCAGCACCTGTAAGTGTTAAAGCACCTGCGCTAGTGGAAATACCAGAAGCTGAACCTCCAGTTAAAGTAATAGCACCAGAAGGAGTGATTGAAAAACTAGTCATACCTGTTTCAGATACTGCACCAGAACCATCAAAATCTAATGTTGCTGTATCATCACCATACTTACTAGCTCCTGTACCTTTAATTGTTACAGTAGAACCATCGATAGTTAAAGCCCCTGCGTTAATATCAACTGCACCTGTTGTTGTTATGTCAACTTCACTTGAATTACCGTTTAAGTTAATACCTTCTGCACCGTTGAGTGTAATTATACCGTTAGTCGAAACTATAGAAAGGGTTTTAGTACTAGCACTAGTGTGAGTAAAAGTAGCATTATCAGTACTTCCCATTAATAAATTTCCAATCTCAAGATTAGCTCTTGATGCATTGTTAGAACCGTAAGCGCTCACTGTTGTAGTTGGTTCTGTTGTTAAACCTGTGAATAGTTTAAAGAATCCATCAGTAGCATCTCTGTAAATACCAGAAAATTTAGCAGCTCCGTCATTAAACTGTCCATAAAGACCAAAATCAATAGCATTACCACTATTGTCTTTTGCAACTTTTAATAAACTATCAGCTACTGCGACGGTTGTACTATTAACAGTTGTTGTTGTACCACTTACTGTAAGATCTCCTGAAACTGTTAAATTTTTACCTACAGTAGCATTACCAGCTATAGCAGTTGTAGAATTAGCTACAGTTGCGTTAGGAGTTAAAGTAAGTTGTGAAACGAATGTTCCTTGTGAAGCTATATCATTACCGAATGAAACTATACCACCATCTGCGAAATTTAATTTCCATGTATCACCAGCATCGCCTCCTTGGTCTGCTTTGAAAACAATACCTAGTCCAACTGTATCAACATTAGCGGCAATTTCAAGTGAATCGTTAGTAGTTTCGTCGTACTTAATAGTAATATCATTGTCTGAACCTAAAGTTAATGTTTGATTATCTGGTATTTTAGCACCTGCAGTTAATGTACTCAAACCAGTAACACCTAAAGTACCTCCAACTGTAGCATCACTTACAACACTAAGACCTGTACCACTTCCAGCATTAACAGCTAATGTACCTGCAACTAATGTGTTACCAGTTGCTGAAGCTACTGTAAATTTACTTGTAGCGATGTCAAAATCTCCGTCGATACCAGTTGCTCCTGTTACATCTAAAGTTCCTCCAACGGTTGTATTACTAGTTACTCCTAAAGTTCCTCCGATAGTTGCATTTTTTGTTACACTTAAACCTGTACCACTTGCTTTTGAAAGTGTAAGAGTACCTGAAATATCTGCTGCCTCATTAAGGTCTAATGTTCCTGTCATCGTAGTATTACCAGTTACAGCTAATGTTCCCCCTACTGTGGCTGCACCTCCTATTGCAGTTGTCGAACTAGATACAGTTGCGTTAGGAGTAAGTGTAAGTTGTGAAACGAATGTTCCTTGTGTTGCTATATCATTACCAAAAGAAACTACACCTCCGTCAGCGAAATTTAATTTCCATGTGTCACCTGCATCATCTCCTTGGTCTGCTTTGAAAACCATACCTAAACCTTGTCCTTCAACATTAGCTGCAAATTCGATAGAATCATTTGTTGTTTCGTCATATTTAATAGTAATATCATCGTCCGTACCTAAAGTTAATGCTTGATTATCAGGAATTTTAGCACCTGCAGTTAATGTACTTAAACCAGTTACACCCAAAGTACCTCCAACTGTTGCGTTACTAGTTACACTAAGGCCTGTACCAGAACCTTTTGAAAGTGTAAGAGTATCTGAAATATCTGCTGTACTATTCAAGTCTAATGCTGCTGACATAGTTGTAATACCAGTTACACCCAAAGTACCCCCGACAGTTGCATCACTAGTAACACTTAAACCTGTACCAGAACCTTTTGAAAGTGTAAGAGTGTCTG
>CESF01126060.1_pt1 | contig 12421 bp, 8 predicted proteins | sample 356331 | NCBI WGS metagenome assembly CESF01 (sample SAMEA2621779, study PRJEB7988) | marine metagenome | biome: marine biome (ENVO:00000447); feature: surface water layer (ENVO:00002042); material: "saline water (ENVO:00002010), including plankton (ENVO:xxxxxxxx)" | depth 5 m
GCTTTAAAGTTGTTCGAATAAAGGATGTAGTAAAAACGAAAAAAAAAAATTTCGAAAAAAAAACTGACTATTAGCATAAGAGTTTTTTTGAGCAATTTTTCAAATTTGTTACTGACAAAATCAACGTTTTTTTTTTAAATTTAGACGCTAAAAGTAAGACCAAAAAAATACAAAACAAAAAAAATAAGAGCATTAGCGTAATAAATTCCCGTTGATTTTTTCTTTGTAGAGACCTAACGAAAAAAAAATATTTTTTATTTTTAAACCATTTTTTCTAATAACCAAAAAAAAATTTTATTTTTTAGGGTAAAAACAAACGATGATGCTTTGCCTTTTTTTTTACTTTTTTAAAAATTTGTGACTGACAAATTCAACGATTTTTTTTTAAATTTACACGTTAAAAGTAAGACTAATAAAAAATGAAACAATAAAAATGACGGCATTTTGGTTTAAAAAAGTTGTTGAAAAAAAAATATGTAGGATACCATAAAAATAAAAAAATAAAAAATTTATCATTACATATAAAAACTGAAAAAATAAAAAAAAATAATTAGCATTAAAAACACAAACTAAGTCAGTAAGATTTTGATAAATTAAGAGTTAAAATAACTGTGACGATGAATATTCCCACTTTTTTAACACAAATTTATGAATTTTCCCACCTTTTTTTCAGAAAAAAGTGGGAAAAATAGGATGAATATTCCCACTTTTTTTAAACACAAATTTATGAATATTCCCACTTTTTTATTAATTTTTTGTGGGATTTTGTGGGAAAAAATAAAAGTATGTTATAATAAAAATAATTTTATTTTAAATAATTTTCTCTTTTGTTAAGCTCTTCTTGACATAATTTTAATTTATATTCATAATTTTTTTTTTCATTATTAAAAATTATGCATGATGTAAGTAAAACTCCAGAACTAATTAATACAGGAATTGAAACAGCAGCAGGTCCTGAAACAATCATAAAAATAATTAGAATTGTTCCAGATGTTCCATTAACTAAAGCTAATATGTTATTATTATCTTTTTTTTTCTTGTATTTTTGCATTTTATATTTTAATTCATCATTTTTTGTAATTTTAATTATTCTTTTAATTATAGGAGGATTAATTTGCTCGTTGCTTTTTCTTTTAGTACAACAATTGCCCATACATTAAGATTTGATTAAAAAAATCCAAATATTTTTAACTACAATATAGTAGATAAAAATTCCTAAATAAGTTTATCCTCGATTTTTTTAAGTAAATTAGTATTATAAATAAGTTTACCAGTAGGATTATAATTAGAAATCTGTGTGTATTGTTTATTATCTTTTTTCTTAACAACAGTATTTTTATTTTTACTGTTTAACAAAAATGAATTTGGGGTATTATTTGTTTTATTTGTATCATTATCTTTTGCTATAATTTGATTACCAAAGCCATCGATAGCAATTCCTGTATTTTTTTTATATTCGTGTCTTTGCCTTTTATCGATATAATGATTCCAAGAAATAAAAATAAGATTAGGATGAGTATATTTAACATTAAATCCATTCTTTTGTAGTTTATCCATTATATAGGCGATACATGATGCAGTATCATAACTTGGAATTCCAATTTGAAATTCAGGTACAAGAAAAAAACAATATTCATCTTGTGCTCGTAATCTGGCTGTTTGTTTTATTTTTACATGAGCTCTTGCCAATATTTTTTTATAGCATTTTTCTTTTTGATCTTGAATTTTATTTTTTTTTTCATAGAGGTCATCAATATTAATTTTGGTTTTTAATATATCATTATTTGAAGAAAACATATTAAAATTATATTAGAAAAAAATGAATAAAAATAATCTTATTTTTAAATAAATGAAGATAAAAAATTTAGTAATTTCAGGTGGAGGTTATAATGGATTATGTGTATTAGGAGTATTAAATGAGTTAATGAAATCAAAATATATAAAACATTCAAATATAGAAAAAATATATGGAACATCTGTAGGGTCAATTGTTGGTTTGATTTATTCCTTAAATATTAATTTAGAAGATTTAAAAGCTTTTATGATAAATAGGCCTTGGAATAATTTTATAGATGTATCATTTGATAATATTTTAAAAATAATAGAAAAGAAAGGGCTTTTAGATGAAACTTTTATAAAAAAGTTCGTGAAAAAATTGTTTATTTTAAAAGAAATATCGACAGATATCACTTTTAGTGAATTATATGAGTATTCTCATATAGAACTTCATACTTATCACGTAGAATTAAATAAGTATGAATTAGTAGATTGCAATTACAAAACACAACCGGATATGAAGGTATTAGAAGCAGTTTATTATTCTTGTTCGCTACCTTATTTATTTTCGCCGGGCAAATATAATAATGATATATGTTTGGATGGTGGTTTATTATGTTGTTTTCCACTAAATATTTGCTTAGAAGAAAACAAAGAAGAAGAAGAAACTCTAGGTATAGAGATCTGCCAAGATTCAAATTTACTAAAAATAAATGATAAATCAAATATTTTTGAATATAGTTTTTTTATTTTTTTAAAAATGTTAAAGATTTCAAATAAAAAGCAAAAAGAAATTAAAAATTATATAAGAATAGAACGTCCGCCTATGTCTTTAAATGAAACTATAAATTTAATTAAAAGCAAAGAAAAAAGAGAAGCTTTAATAATAGAGGGTGAAGAAGTTGCAAAAAAATATTTAGAGAGCCGCGTGAATAAAATCCTTTAAAGTATCTAATGTTGGCTTTGCATTAAATTCAACAATTTTATCTCCTTTAACTAAGAAAATTGATGGATATCCATCAACATCGATATTAAATTTTTCTTCAAATCCTTCGGCAGCCCCCTCATCTTTTTCAGGATTAATGGTTATAAATGTAAGAGGAAGACTTTCAGGAGGATTTTGTTTGTAAAATTCTTTAAGTTGTTTGATAACAGGGTCAGATTTATCTTTACAGATTGGACACCAATCAACCCTAAAATAATAAAGTATAGCTTCATCAACATCAGAGTTTTTTTCTACGAATTCTTTATTAGGTACAAAGTCGGGGTTAAGTTTAGGAGCCACATATTTGTTATAAACAAAAAATGCTAAAGAAATAAAAATAGCAAGTAAAACAATAATAAATAAAAATTTTGGATTCATCATTCCGTTAACAATCTTGTCTCTAAAATTATTCACTTTATCAGTTACAAATTGCATTTATAAAAGTATTACAAATGTTATTCAATTATTAAACGAAAATATCTAAAGAGTTCTTTCTAAATATCATTAAATGATAATTAGAAATTATAAAGGAAAATTAGTTTATTTTAATAAACAAGATTATAGCAGTGAATATAATATGTATATTGCTTTATGGAAAATAATGTATAATATAAATTTAAAAGATGAAAAAAGTAAAAGCAATAGAATAATATCAAATTTTATGATAAATTAAATTTCTATGTAAAATATATCTAAAATGAAAAATAAAACAAGAAAAAAAATTAAAAAAAGAAACAGAAAAAGAACATATAAAAAAAAACATTATTCAAGTAATGAAGGAATGTTGACAACTGTATGGGGACCTCCTATGTGGCATGTTTTACATACAATAAGTTTCAATTATCCAATAGATCCAACAAAAAAAGACAAAAGAAATTATAAAAAATTTATTATAAATTTGAAAAATATATTGCCTTGTAAGTATTGTCGTGAAAATTTAAAGAAAAATTTCAAAAAATTACCACTAACAGATAAAGATTTAAAAAATAGAAACTCTTTTTCAAGATGGGTTTTTAAATTACATGAATTAATAAATACTATGTTAGGAAAAAAATCAGGATTAAAATATTGCGATGTAAGAGATAGATACGAGAATTTTAGATCGCGTTGCACAGAAAAAACAAAAAAATATCCAACAAAAAAAATCAAATTATATTTAAGAAAAACAAGAAAGAAAAAGGAAAAAGGTTGTACGGAGCCTTTATATGGAGAAAAATCAAAATGTATAGTAAAGATAGTTCCAAAGAAAAATAAGTCTAAAACATTTCAAATGGATAAAAAATGTATTAAAAAACTTGGATAAAATATTTTATTTTTGTAATATAATATTTTATGAATGTTTAGAGATTATGTAGTAATGTTAAGAAGAAAATTATTTATGAATAGAATTATGCGTAAAATTAAAATTGAGAAAAGCTGTTTAACATTGGAAGAGGAAGGCGTGAGTTATCAACCGACGAATAATTTGGAACCTTTTTGCATTCAAAAGCAGGTTCGGGACAGCGTGCACAAGGAGGGCAAGCAGGACAAGGTTTAGGTCTAGGACAAGCTGTTCTTTGAGGACATTTAGGACACACAGGAGGCACTACTTCAGATTTAAGAATGTAACTATTATTTTTGTCTTCATCAAAACTATTATTTTCGTCTTCACCAAACCTATCATCAAGCTGCTGTTGATATTTTTCTTCACGTTCTAATTGAGAATTTTTCATATTTTCTAAACCTTCATGGATAGTTAATCCTAGGCTTGATAATGCTAAAATACCAATTAAAATTATAAAAAGATGTAATTTGTTAAGTTTCATATATTATATGTGAGTAAAAAAAAATATTAATAATATTTATATGCCAGCCCTTACACACGGAAGAGTAAAAAATGGATTTAATTTAAAGCCACGAGTTCCCAGAAATAATAAGACTTGTTCTAAAGTAAATGATTGTTCATGTAAAAATGATAAATTGTGTTTTAATACAAAACCTATATGTGAAAATAAAACTACAAGAAAAATGTGTTATTATTCTCGTGGATGTAAACAAGATGGTTCTTTAACAAAAAGAGCCTCTGCTGTAGCAGGTATTGGAAGAAGCCGTGCTTTAAAACGTGCTATTAGTAAAAGAGTAACAACAAATAATTGCTGTGGTGATAAATGCAAAGATTCAAATAAAAATATTATAAAACCAATTAAATGTGAAAAAAAAGATGATTGCAAATGTGCATGTTAAATAATTTTATAATTTTATTAAATATCTATATATGGATAAAATAACTTTTAGTAAAATTGGTAAAAAATGTTGTGCTAATGTTAGAAAAAAACCTCAAAGAATTTTTGATAAAAATGCTTTTCAAGGTTCAAACAAATTAATTAAAGGTATAAAAGCTTCAAATATTGGTTATAAATATTCAAGAACTTGCAGTAAAAATATAAATTTGTATTTTAAAAGTAAAGGTTTTTATTGTAGAACACACACTTTTTCTCAGTTTATGAACTCTGACGAATGTAACGCTCCTGAGCCAGTAATAATAAATATTGATCCACGAAATATCGTAAAATGGAATAATAATACAAATTCTTGGGAACACTATGTTAGAGATGATAGAAAGTTTTTTAATCCCATTACTTTAGATAATGATTTGAAATATGACAAAGTACATAAATGGGATTTTCTCAATAAAGAATGGTTTTTGATTGACCCTAATGTAGTTGTTAATGAAGAAATAGCTGAAAATGAAATTACAGAAATAAACAATATTACATTAAGAGATAATATCTTTCGAGTAACTATTACAGATCCTCAAAGTAATGATACAATTTTTTATTTAAGATACAAAGATGATGGCAGAGGTTTAGAAGATTGGAAAAATTTGAAAAATTGGACTTTGGTTCCTGAGATAACTGGAGTAACAAAAGATGCTTTTACAAATTTTCAAATTTTTGCATCAAAAAATTCTGTTAATCGTTTTAGGACAATTCAATACATGAATATAATTGATAATCCTTTTATTGCGGAAATTCCTCAACCAAAAGAATTCAAAGATAGTAATAATTTATTTGTCTGGGAAAATTCATATACAAATTCAAATTATAAAGGATTCTCATATATAATACAGAAAATTGACCCTGATACAATACCCGATTTTTATGGTTTTGATATTCCAGAGAATCTATCAGCTGTAAGTTATCAAGATAGACAAATTTTGTTAAATTGGAATTCATCCAAGAATTATACTAATGTATCAATAGATGGATATAGAATAGAAATTAGAAATAATAATTCGGTGAATTTTAGTTTTGTTAAAAATGTCTCTGCTAATACTTTAACTACAATTTTAAACGGATTAACAAATGGTATAAAATATTTTATAAAAGTATTACCATTTACAAATACACATGATACCAATATTGAAATTAAAAGTAGTGTAGTAGGTGCTGTTACGGGAACTGCACCTAGAAATCCAATATATCTGCGTGGTACAGGAAATTTGATTCGCGAAGAGTTATTATCTTGGTCTCAAAGAGAAAATATTAGTGGATTTGAAATAATAAATTTTGAAATTCAATATAAAAAGATAACAGGTGGAACACATTCTTGGAGTGAAAATGCTATTGTATCTAAAAATAATTTATCGCCTATTTATTCAAATACAACAACAAATGTACAATATAGGTTTACTATTTCTAATTTAGAAAATGGTATAACTTATAAATATAGAATAAGATCAAGAAACATTTTAGGTTATAGTCCTTATGAAGAATCAGGTGAATTTAAAACTGCAGATACTCCCGATGCTCCAATATTTGATTATATTCCCGCTGTAGTAACTGTTCCATCTATTGATATTAGTTGGAATACGCCCTCTGATAATGGAACTTCAATAATAGGATATAAAATTGATTTTGCAACAAATTCAAGTGGTCCGTGGTCTGTTTATAAATCAGATACAGAAAATGCAGATACAAAAATTACTTTAACTTTTGGTTGTTTATACCCTGGAGAATACTGGTTTAGAGTTGCAGCTATTAATACAGTTGGATTAGGAAATTATGGATATGATAGTAGATCTGTAATATATCGTAAAATACCTCCAATACCTATTAGTTTAACACTTTCAATACTAGAAAGAAAAGAAATCTATTTATCTTGGACAAATCCAAATGTATATTTGGGACCTGGTGGGGAGATAAATGGACATTATATAGCATATAGTAGTGATTTAGGTTCTAGTTTTTCGGTAGTTGACACTACTCCAGACGCAAATACCTTATATACTTTAACAGGATTAGATGAAAATACAGATTATCAAATTAAAGTTGCTGCAAAAAATACTGCTGGTATTAGTAATTATACTTTAGTACAAACAATAAGACCACACCTATTGGTTTTAAGTGATAGTCCAACAGGACTAACAGCTAGTTCCAATTCTCTAAAAGATGGTTCAATTGATTTGAATTGGAATGCGCCAATAGATACAGGAGGTAGTGATTTGCTATCATATAATATTCAGGTGAGAAAGACAACTGAAACTGTTTGGAGTGATTTAGCAACTCAACCAGTTGACCTAACAACATCTTTTACAGTAGATATAAGTGCGCCAGAAATATCAATAGGAAATATATATAGATTTAAAATTGCTGCTATAAATGTTACAGGTACAAGTCTTTATTCAAATGAAGATGAATTTATTTCGGCGCAAGTTCCTCAAGATACTCCTTCAAATGTTTCTGCTTCACCCATTTATAACTTAAATAGCATGTTTATAAGTTGGGATTTGCCACTATATTTTGATAATGGTGGTTCTGCAATAACTGGTTATAAAATAGAATATAGAAAGAATACAGAAACAACTTGGTTATCTGTAGATTCAAATAGTTTAACTACAAATTATACAATTAGAGGTGCTCAACCAGGTTCCACAGCTGCAGGATTTTTAACTGCTTTAGGAGGTACAAACTTATTAGATGCATCAACTACATATGAATTTAGAGTGGCAGCTAAAAATATTATTGGTGTTGGTACAAGTTCATCTATTAAAACAGCAACTACAGCAAGTCCACCGGATGTTCCTACAAATTTAACAATATTGGTAAGAGATGAAAAAGTTATTCTTAATTGGACTGCTCCAACTGATAATGGCGGTTTGAGTATTACTAATTATGATATAACACAAAATGATTGGGATTATAAAAAAACTTACGCTGGATTAACAGTAGAACAGTGGACTAGTGATTATCCTAATGGTGGTTATTATAATTCTAGTAATGTATTAACAGGCAGCTACGGCTCATGGAATACTGCTGCGTTTGCTAAGTATGTTGCTGATAAAACAACAGTAGGTATTTCTCCTTTTAATTTAACGAGTCAAGAAGTAGTAAATAATAAACATGAATTATGGTTATTAACACAAGTTGGTACAACTGGGTACCCACAGCAGTTTGCAACCCTAAACCCGGCCAACTTACTGGGTTCCGGTATTGTAAAAATGTCGTGGCCTTTTATAAATGGTTATATGAACTCTTTCAGTGATACACCCGCTATAATTAGTGCCGCAGCCCAGAACTGGACTAATTACACGGGAACGCATAGAAATCCAAATTCATATTCATTAGTTACTACTGGAAGCGATAATACTACATATACATATACAGGATTAACAAATGGAATTGAATATCAATTTATTGTTACAGCAAAATCAGGTAGTTCATACGAAGGTTATTTTGAAAGTCCAAATAGTAATGTAGTTAGCGGAACACCAACTACACTTATTTATAATTATCCTGACACAACTACTTGTGGAGGAGTGTTTCAATACACATATGTTTCAAATACTTTACATGACGCAAATAATAATATTGTAAAATTAACAATTGATTCAGATGATAACGAAGTTGGTGTAATGGATAGATATGGTAATATTTTATCAACAGATAAATATGTAAGAAGAGCTGATGTAAATGCTAGTCAAGCAATTTATACGTATAATCAAGGGTTTGCATATCCGGTAACTGAAGCAATACCAATACAAGGACAAGGAGGATTAAGATTACCTTTATATGATGGCGATGACGATCCAGGCGATTCAGTTTTCCAATATAAAATGTTTTTTAATATTTATTATAAGGAAAATGGGGCTTCAGATTCGACTTACACCCAGATCTCAGTATCAAGAGGAGCTTTAGCTTATATTGGTAATATATTAGCTCCTGATAGTGGTGGTTCGCAAGAAAAAAATATTTATATTAATATTGCTGCTATGAAGTCAAATGTTGGAGGTGTTGATTTTACACAATCAAGTAATTGGAGTGGAACTTTATTAGGAAAAGATATTAAGTTAGAATATTCTTCAGGTGGATTAACGGCTATAACAACACCAATTATTAGCTCTGAATTAGAACAAGATACGCAATTAGGCATAGTTAGTTACGAAGGATCAAATGTTTACAATTTCTTCCCTTCAAGTAGTTACAACCCTAATAAGAAGGTATCATTAGTAGAAACATCATTTTTGAATGGTATTTATAATATTATTGTTTCAAAAGAACATCCTATTGCTGTAGTGAAAAGTAGAACTTCTGGGCCTGAGCCTTTAACTTTAAGAACTATGGATAGAGTTATAGATTTTAGAGACAATATAGCAAATATTACTAGTATGGGATTAACTGCATACGAACTTGCCGATGGTATAAATACATACACGGCTAGTGATGAAGTTTCTCCATCCAGTGTACATACCTTAGGTCAAGGATATACTTCTACTAGCTACTTCATAATGGAAATAGATATACCAACATTTTTTGGCTCTAATTGGGAAAATGCTTTCAATAAAAGTTTTACAACTATATTTTCTATGAAAATTAAACCAACGACTTTGCGTTCGAAGGACAGCAACAACACCATCGTAAGTAGCTATGTTCTTCGAATCTTTAATAAAACGGTAGCCGCCCAGAACGGAGATCTTCAAATGTTTGGAATTAAAAGACTCCCTGGTGATACTGAGAGCACATACAGTAGCCTTCGCGGATATACGAGCGGTGTGTCTTCTAATTTTTGGAAAGCATATAATTTAGTTGACTCAAATGATATCTCATATAATGAAATAAGTGGAAACAACGAAATTTTAATGATACATACTTTTGATAAATCTACAAACACACTACGTGTAAAAAATATATTTAGTGAATATAATAGTTCTAATGAATATATAGTAAGTAGGATTGTTGAGGAGGAGGTAACCCCCACATCATCTTTGGGCGTCTATCGGAGCGATTTTGGTGAACCCCCCTTTAAATATTTGGTGCTTAATTCTGCCGCAAAATTTTTCTTAAATAGCCATTACAGGACGAGCACCACCTCCGATGAACTTATATATGCAGGTGCGGGAAATATTTACAGATTTTTTGGTTATCACCCAGCTAAATTAACAGATGTTGAAATAGACGAAGTAATATCAAGATATAATTTATTACAATCATATAATTCATATGATTTAGATCTACTAAATTATGCAAATTCAGGAATATTATCAAGTCAAGGAATTGGTTACAGAGTGGAGCCAACAATAGTATTATCACCTCCACCAGCTACGGGAGTTGAAAGTCCAATAATTATTAATTTTACATCACCGGCTTCTCTCTTTATTGATGATATGATTAAAACTCAAAACTTAGAATATGATTCAACGCATAGTTATGGAAGCACAAATATCAGTGATATTAAATTAATGACAGGATTAAAATATAGATTAGACTGGAGCAATATACATAGTAATATACTAAACAAAGATCACTTAGCAGAAAAAATCACTAGTACTTCTGGGTCTGGTAATATTATTACCTGGTATAATGAGCCAGTTCATGGAGAACCAAAAATAAAGATAAAGCAATATACTGATTCAAATAATTTTGAAACAAATAGTGTCAATATGGGAGGAGCAAATAAATATATAGATTTTACTATTGATCCATCTACAATACGTATAGAAATAATTGTTTCATATGGTATTCAAGCTGAATTTCCCGCGGCGTTCCCGTTCTCTGGTAGTTCCACATTTACGACTGTTCAAAGAACCTTAACAAGAACAATATCTCCAAACCCAAGCGCATCTACAAACTCTAATGATGTATTGTTGCATAAGGATGGAATAAGATATTTCTATGGAAATGTCGAATTAAGAGTTACTGGTAATTTCGATGAAGCAAGTGTTGCTTGCTTTCATCATGGATATATGGGCGGAGAAAACTTATTAGAATATGATACAGCTGTTTCTATGGTTATTACTTCAACTACTTCAGGGGTAACCAGTGGTTCTACTAGTAATGATTCTACAATAGCATTAACATTTACATCTAGTAGACCAACCACAGATTTTACTGCTGATGATATCACAGTAACAAACGGCGCGATAAGTGATTTTGCTTCTACAAGTGCTACAATTTACACAGCTACATTTACACCTACTACTAGTGGGTTAACAACAATACGTGTATTACCTAATAAATTTACAGACACAGCAGGAAATACTAATACATCAACAAGACAATTTACTTGGACTTATGATATTTCACGTCCAACGATGACTATTACTTCAACTACGTCAGGGGTAACCAGTGGTTCTACTACTGGTGATTCTACAATAGAATTAACATTTACATCTAATGAACCAACCACAGATTTTACTGCTGATGATATCACAGTAACAAACGGAGCGATAAGTGATTTTGCTTCTACAAGTTCTACAATTTACACAGCAACATTTACACCTAGTGCTCCTGTTCTAACAACAACAACAACATCAATAGATGTAGCCGAGAATACATTTACAGACTTAACTGGAAATAATAATATAGCAGGACAATTCACTTGGACTTATTCTATACCTGTTATTATTGCTGAATTAGTACAAGATACAGTAATAGCAGTTGAGACTTATTCTGGAGCAAATGTTTACAATTTCTTCCCTATAGCAAGTTTTCCAAATTATAATCCAGCTAATAAAGTAGAATTAGGCGTGCGCTCCACGGGTCCTGGTTATTATAATATTATTGTTCCAAAAGAGCATCCAATTGCGATAGTGAAAAAGAATTATACATATATTGATCCTTTACCGAAGAGAGAAATGGACAGTGTTGTGGATTTTAGAGACACTATAGCAAATATTACTACTGCTGCTGGGTGGAATAATGCGGCGTTCAGCGGAGATAAACCTCATAGTACAACCCAGCCGTTTGGCGATGTTTATAGACATACAGTAGGTCAGGGATATGAAAGTCTCCCGATACTTGACTCTAATGGCAACGCCGTCACCGCTGCGTACGGCGTGAAAAATTCAAATTTTAAAATGGAAATTCACTGTGAAACCTTTTTTGGTACTAGTGCCCTTCCAAATGCTTTTAATAAAGATTTTACAACAATATTTTCTATGAAAGTAACTGAAAGCGTAGTGAAGACTCATGAACAATTCTTTAGAATTTTTAATGATAGGTCGAATGGTCACTATGGAAATTTTCAACATTTTGGATTTAAAAGAATTAGCAATAGTGGGCAGAGTGAAACGATGTTTGGTTATGACACAAACCCTTATTCTTCTTTTAGTAACACTGGTTGGAGAGAAGAAAGATGGGTAGTGAATGACTTGCGAACACAAGATACAACGTCGCACTCGGT
>CESF01055146.1_pt1 | contig 12392 bp, 13 predicted proteins | sample 356331 | NCBI WGS metagenome assembly CESF01 (sample SAMEA2621779, study PRJEB7988) | marine metagenome | biome: marine biome (ENVO:00000447); feature: surface water layer (ENVO:00002042); material: "saline water (ENVO:00002010), including plankton (ENVO:xxxxxxxx)" | depth 5 m
TTTTCCTTTATTCTATCTTAAATTAAAGCGCGAATTATATATTAAATAAGTAAATTTGTCAAATTTAGCCTATTATTTACTAGATTTAGGACAATTTTAATTTACTATTTAGTTAGTGCGGATTATAATTCCAAAAATCATTTAACGAGATATATTAATAGTGAAAAAACAAGAATTTAAAAAACTAATTAGAGAAATTGGCTTTACTTCACAAAGAAGTTTTGCTGAAGAAATAGGTGTAAAAGCAACAACTTTTACAACATATAAACTTATACCAAATCATATAGTAAGAATCATCAACATGGCGCTATTAGCTAAACAAAGTGGCGTTGCATTTGAAGATATTAAATCTGCAATGAAAGTAGATTAGAAAATATAATTTACATTTTTACAAAAAAAAACACAAAATATTATAATAATAGTTATGATTATAATTATTATTATAACTTAAATAATTTCTTAAAAATAAAATAAGATTTCAACAACTAATTTATAGTAAAAAAAATTTTTACAATAAAAAAGTATTATTTACAATAAAAAGATAGTTTTTGTCATTTTTTATATATTTCTAATCCAATATTTATATATTTACGTACCTTAGAAATCTCATTTAAGTCAATATTTTCACTGATAATTTCTTTCTCATCATCTTTGAAAACATTTCCAAATGGAGAGATAATCGCACTACCTTTTGCCATATTTGAATCGGCACTATTAGCAGCAATTACAAAACATTGATTTACAAGTGCAAGGGATTTTGAAATTGTTTCATAATGATCTTTTCTTTTTAATCCCCACATTGCTGGATTTAAAATAATATCTGCACCTTTAACTTTTTCCCAAAGTTGGGGAAATCTTAATTCAAAGCAAATAAGTGTTGCTATTTTCACTCCATTTATCTCAATGATTTTTATATCCTCTTCATTTCCAGCAACAAAATGCTCTAACTCATTTCCTAGTGGAAATAATTTGATTTTTGATTGTGTGTGTATAATTTCTTGATTATGAAATATATAAAGAGTGTTAAAAAATTTCTCATCTTGTTTTGTTATTAGTGTTAAGGCAATTGTTTTATTCAAGGCTAAGTCTTGAAGTTCTTTAATTGCAAGAAGAGAAAAATCAGCTGCTTCTTGCATTCTGTCATAACAAAAACCACTTAGTGCAATCTCTGGAGCTAAAATTAGAGAATCTTTGGGGCATTCTTTAATCAAGCTTTTTAAGTGTTCTAAATTTTTACTAAAGTCTTCATTTGTTTTAACTTGTAAGGCTATTAAGTTCATCTATTTCCTTTTGTATTAATTTTTCTATTGAGTTTTTATAAGTCATTGCAGTTGCATAGGTACTTGCTTCATATTTTGTAACAAGTAGTGGATTTGTATTTGAGGCTCGAACTAATGCCCAACCATATTCAAAGTTTATTCTTAAACCATCAACTCTACATATATTTTTGATTATGGGAAAGTCTCTATTTACTCTCTTTAATGATTGTTCTATTTTTTCCATTAATAAAAACTTTTTATCTTCTTGAATTTTAATCTCAATATTTGAACTTGTATAGATTTTTGGAAGTTTTTCTATCTCTTCATCTATTTTCATGCCATTTTGAATTAACTCTAAAACTCTAAATGTTGCATAAATAGCATCATCAAAACCATAGTATCTATCATTAAAAAAAACATGTCCTGAGACCTCAGCTGCTAAGTCTGCATTTAATTCTTTAAGTTTTAATCTAAGATTTGAGTAACCTGTTTTATCCATAATAGTTGTACCATGAGTATTAATCTCATCAAAGACATTTTGAGAATATGTAACTTCACCAATAATAACTGGATTTTTCATAGTCTTTGAAAATAGTAGTGCTAATGTATCACCTTTTATATTATGCTTTTGTGTTAATACAGCAATTCTATCTGCATCTCCATCATATGCAAAACCATAATGACATTCATCTTTTAAATAACTTTTTAAATCCTCTAAATTCTTTTCATTACTAGGGTCTGGATGATGATTTGGAAACTCTCCATTTGGTTCTTTATATAAAGCTTCATAATTTAATTCTAACTTATCAAAGATTTGTGTTATAACTGTATTGGCCATTCCATTTCCACAATCTATTACAAACTTATCTTTTAAGCCTTTAAGGTCTTTAAACTGCTCACACATATAGTCTATATATAAAGTTTTAGCATCTACATTGATAAAGTTATGATTATCAACTATATTAATATTTTCATTTTTCTTTATTGCTTCATATAACTTGATTAAATCGTCTGCAAAATATGGTTGATTTTCTATTGTGATTTTAAAACCATTATATTGTTTTGCATTATGGCTACCTGTAATCATAACAGAAGCTTGAGCTCTAATAATCTTATCATCTATTTTATACTCTTGATAAGAAGCAAAGTAATTAACTCCAGTTGCAACAAGACCAATATTTAATATCTTACACCCAGCAAGATTAAGCCCAGAAATTAAAGCTTCAAAAAGCATAATAGAGTGTTTCCTTATATCATATCCAAGGATAATATATGGTTTTTCTACTTTTGTTTTCTTTTGTATGGCTAAGCCTAAATAATATCCTATTAGCTTTGTATTATCTTCTCTTAACTCTTTTTGAACAATACCTCTAATATCATATTGTCTAAATACGGCCTTATTAATCACTTATTTGTACTTTCAAGTTTTAATAAAAACTCTTTTTTCTCTTCCCCACCTGCATATACATTTAAGCTTCCATCATCTTTTTGTATTCTATGGCAAGGTACTATTATATTTAACATATTTTGTGCAAGTGGACTCTCTAATGCTTTTTTAGATTTAAGACCTTCTATTTTTGAAGCTAAGCTTGTAAAATTCATAGTTTTTCCATATGGAATATTTAAAAGCTCTTTCCATACTTGAATTTGGAAAGTTGAACCAACTAGTTGCATAGGTAGTTCAAAAGTTTTTCTTTGGCCTTCAAAATACTCTTCCAATTGAGTTCTTAACATATCAAAGTATTCACACTCTGATGGAATGATATCTGTATCAAAACTCTTTTTTAAAATATCAATTCTAGCTTCAATATTAAAAGGGGTAAAGAAGCAAAGCATTATTATTCCCTTTTTTGAAGCAGCTGCAAACATTTGTCCTAAGGGGGTATCAATTGTAGTTGTTAGTATTATCTCTTTAGATTGTGATTTATATTCTCTCATGGAAGAATTTTATCATAAAGAAAATAAGTTATAATGCATAATCAAAAAAAGATGTAAAGAAATATTAAAAAAATAGGAATAAAATATGAATGAAGAATTAAAAAATAAAATTACTCAAACACCTGATGAAAAGAAACTAAAAGGTGCATTTTTTGCAGCAATTGTTGGTGATGCTTTATGTCTAGGTTCTCACTATGAATATGACGCTCAAAAGATATATAAAGCGTATGGAAATAAACCAATAGAAAAGTTTATGAGTCCAGGTGAAATGATGGGTGGAGAAACTCATGGTATTGGTTGGGGTCAAAGAAACTATCATCCAGGTAAAAGTGCTGGAGGTACTACTGATTATGGTGATTACAATATTTTAGTACTTGAACATTTAGTAAGTATTGCCAATCCTCCAAGACCTTTTGAAGTAGCACCCCTACTTCCTCATTGGATGAATAGATTAGAACATACTTGGGGGTCTTGGATTTGTACAATGACAAAAGAGACTTACTCACAAGTTAAAAAAGGAACATCAGTTCAATATCTAGGTGGGATTTCAAATGCAACTGCAATTAGACATGTTGCAGCTCATTCATACTATGAAACAGAAGAAGAGATAGTTGATGTGGCAAGAAAAGCTATGTTTACGCATAGAGATGTTCATGCTCTTGGTGGAGGTGAATTTTTCGCACGTGTAACACATAGAGTTCTAAGAGGTGAAGATCCAAGATCTGCAATTGAAGATGTTGCAATTTTAATGGGTGGTTTCTTTGAAGAAAAAACAAAACAAGCTATTTCTAAATATGAAGAAGCAGTAAATCCAGAGTCTGATTTATCAAAAGAGTTGTTTTGTGATGATTTAGCAATTACATCAATGGCAAGATTATGGGATGTTGGTAGAAGCGAACCTATTAAAGTAGGAAAAGCTAGTCCAACTGAAGGAACCATGCCTGGAAGTATTTACTTTATACTTAAATATGCGAATGAAGAAGATGGTCTTAAAAAAGCATTACAAGCAAATGCAATGGTAGGTGGAGATAACGCTTCAAGATCAATAGCAATTGGGATGGTATTAGGAGCACATTTTGGCATTGATTCAATTCCAAATGAATGGAAAGACACTTTAACTCAATGGGAGTATTGTGAGAACTTACTAAATAAATTACCTTTAATTAAAAAATAGATTATAAATAAAAAGCCGACTTAAGTCGGTTTTAAAAAGAACTATTAAAAAAACTATTAAATATATTAATATTAATTTGACATAGACACCAATTTATAGTATATTTATAAGCTAAAAAGATTTAAAAAAACTATCCAAAAAATAGGTTTTTATATATAAAAAGGTTACGAATGTACACAATTACAATTGTACCAAAAACTGAGCACTATCCTTTAAATCAAGAAATACTAAACAAAGCAGAACGTATCATAATTGAGAGTACATTAGATATTTCTAGACCATCATATTCGTTAGATAAGATATTAGAAATACATGAAGAGTTTTACAAGAAAAATAGAAGTAAAAATGATTCCCGATAAATTAAGAGAAGGATATGTTCAAGTAGGTGTACATATCCCACCTAAAAGCGATGAGTTAAAATCTTGTTTCAATGAGTTTGAAAACTTATTTAATCAGTCTATCCACTCCACTCACACAATGAAATTAATTTATGCATTGTGTTCACATCATCGTTTAACTTATATTCACCCATTTTATGATGGAAGTGGTAGGGTATCTAGGCTTTATTTAGATTATTTATTATTCCATACGAATATTCAGGGATATGGTTTATGGAATATATCTAGAGGCTTAGCTCGTAATCAAGAAGACTATAGAAAATTTTTAGCAAAAGCAGATGATCAATTCGCTCCATACAATGATGGAAGAGTTCCTTATATTAAACCTTTACCAAAAAACTCAAATAAACTTTTAGAATATCTTTTAATACATGGAGAAGTAACTAGAGGTGAAGCTGTAAAAGTTTTAGATGTAAGTGCACCTACTGCAAACACTATCGTAAAAGAGCTTTTAGAAGAAGATTATTTAGAAACAGACAGCCCACGTGGAAAACTAAAATTTAAGTTGAACAGTAAATTATCTGGATATCTTATCCCTGATTTATTCGAAAAGTAGATATCTTTTATGTTAGAAAGTATAGATAAAAATATTAAAATATTATATGTAGAAGATGATGATATTGCACGTGAAAATGGTGTTGAGTATTTAGAAAATTACTTTGAAAATATATATGAGGCAAGTGACGCATTGACGGCTTTAAAGTTATATGAAAAACACCAGCCGGATATTATTATAACAGATATACAAATGCCCAAATTAAATGGTTTAGAGTTTGTTCAAAGAATTAGAAAAACTGACTCTAAAACACAAGTTATTGTAATAAGTGCTTTTAGTGATAAAGACTATTTATTAAAAGCAATTGAGCTTCAACTTGTAAAGTATTTAATTAAACCAATTAAAGAGGATGAATTAAAAAAAGCATTGATCTCTTGTATGGAAAGTATAAAAAGTGATACTAGTAATATAATAGCTTTAAATAGTGAGTATACTTTTGATATGTTTAATCATACTTTAGTTAATGATGGTGGGATGATAAAACTACGTACTAAAGAATTAGATTTTTTAGTTTTACTATTAAAAAACAAAAATAGATATGTAACATATACTGAAATTGAAAACTATGTATGGCTTGATTCTTCTATGAGTAAAGATGCTCTAAAAACTTTAGTAAAGAATATAAAGACAAAGATTCCAAAAGAACTTATATTAAATCTCTCAGGTACTGGATATAAAATTGATTTATGACTTGAGCACTACTTTAGCTTACGGGATTACTTTTGGTATCTTGATTATGACTATAATGTATACGCTTGTAAGATATATATATTCAAAAGAAATTTTTTATATAAGCTACTTCATTATGCAAGCTTTTTCTTTACTATTTATAATTTCATATAGTAAGATGTTTGATATAAGTCACTTTATAGAACAAATAGCAATATTAGGTGCAAGTTTATTTTCGATTGTATTTGCTGTATCTTTTTATGAAGGAAAATTCTTTCCTAAAATTTCTAACTATAAAGAACTTATCATAAACACTATACTTTTTAATATAGTAGTTTTAACAGCTTTTTATCATTATATGCTATTTGAGTACTTACCTTATACTATTATTTATGCAATTTTATTTATATCTATTGTATTTAATTTAAGACAAGGATTTAAACCTACAGTTATTTATGTAGTTGGTTGGTCATTATTATGCTTTGTATTGTTTGTAATGGACTTTAAGACACTCTATATTCAAAAAGGATACATGGATTTAGTTCTATTGGCTTTTGCTATAGAGGCTATTCTTTTTACTTTATCAGTTGGATATAAATACAATAACTTACAAATACAAAGTAATTCTTATGAAGATATGCTTCTTCAACAATCTAGATTGGCTAAATCAGGTGAAATGATTGGAAATATTACACATCAATTTAGACAACCTTTAAATAATCTCTCTTATATATTAATCAATATAAAAAAACGTTTTGAAAATAAAAAACTTGATGAGGTCTATTTAGATAAGAAAATTAATCAAGCAAGTATACAGTTAGATTTTCTATCTAAAACAATTGATGATTTTAAAGATTTTTATGCACCTTCAAAACAAAAAGAAATCTTTTCTGTAAAAGAAGCCATTGATTCCTGTCTTACTATTTTAAGTGCAGATTTCAAAAAACATAATATAACTTTAGAATTTGTATTTAATACAAATGAAAATATTAAAATATATGGTGTTAAAAATGAATTATCACAAGTAATACTTGCACTTCTTTCAAATGCTAATGATGCTTTAACAAGTGTAGAAAATCCTCATATAAAAATCGAAGTAACTTCCTCTGATGCTGAGGTTATAATAAAAATTCAAGATAATGCAGGTGGAATAAAAGAAAAGAATATAGAAAAAGTATTTGAGCCATATTTTTCAACTAAAGAGAGTGGTTCTGGTATTGGACTTTATTTAGTTAAATTAATTGTAGAAGATAGTTTTGAAGGAAGAATTAAGTTAGAAAATAAAAAAGAGGGAGTAGCGTTCACCCTCTTTTTTGAAAAATCATTTGATTAAATCACTTCTTGGGTAAACAAAAGATAATTCTTTTGATAGCATAATTTCTTTATTTTCAAGAGCAAAAGAGTTTATTTTTATTTTCAATGGAGTATCTTTTGTCTTTGAAATAAAAAGTCTCTTTTTAGTCTCTACAATAAATATCTTTTTTATTCTTTTATTTGGCTCTAGTTTAAAAGGCTTAAATCTTTTAATTCTAAAGTTTTCACTATCTTCTAATTTAATATCAAAGGTATATGCTTTATTTTGTGTGTTATGAAAAGTTAAAATATAATTATTTGTAACTTTTTGATCTTCTTTGATTTTATAAAGGTTTGTAGTTTTGTTAATGTTAAGTAAAAAAGGTTCTTTCTTAGATGCAAAAACAATAGCAAGAATAATACATAAAATAAGCGAAACAAAATAAGTCATATTTCTTTTTGTAAGAAGTGTTGATATTTTTTTATTTATAACACTATTTGTACTTTCCCAGTTAATTAAAGATTTCTTACCAAGTTTCCCCATTACAATACTACATGCATCTGAACACTCTAAACAGTTAATACATTCAACTTGTAAGCCTTTTCTAATATCAATATTTGTAGGACATATTTTTACACAAGCTTCACATGTTGTACACTCTTCATTTGAGCTCCATTCTTTCATTTTAAAGATAGATTTCTCTCTATTTACATAAACATCTCCACCTCTTGTAGTATCATAAACAATCTGTTTTGTATTATCATCATATAAAACAGATTGTATTCTAGAGTATGGGCAAATATAAACACAAAAATTCTCTTTCATAAAAACAATATCATAAACCAAGAATATAGCAATTGATAATATAAATATTATCATAAACATATGTTCACTAGGAGTTTGCATATAAAGAAAAAAATCTTCAGGAGGAACAAAATACCACATGAAATTTGTAGAAATTACTATTGTAATTATAAGCCAAAGAAAAATAGAAATATATTTTTTTAATAAATTAGATTTTTTTGAATAATCAATATCTTTTTGTTTATTTTTAATTCTTCGCATATCTAAAATAGTACTTTCAATTAAATCTCTATAAATCGTTCTAAAGATTGTTTGAGGACAGGCCCATCCACACCAAACCCTACCAAAAATAGCAGTCATGGCAAAAATACCAATAAATAAGAACATTAATAAAAATGGCATAACATAAAGCTCATTTACATTATAAACAAATCCAAAAAAATGAAATTGTAATTTATCAAATGATAAAAGTAAAATATGATTATTATCAATTGTAATAAAAGGTAATGTAACTGTGAGAATTGTAATAAAGATATAAACTAAATATCTTTTTTTAGTATAAGACATATAAACTCCTTTGTTTTAAGAAGTTTATATTTTATTAGTGTTCATTTAGTGGCATGTTTACCAAACTATTATATTTTTACCTTTTTGTTTTGCTTTATATAAATTTTTATCTGCTTTATCAAATAATTCTTCTTTTGAAACTTCATCTTTTTTTGAGTGTAAGCCTACACTTATAGTAATTGTTTGATTTAATAAATTAAAAAGAGTTTTATTATTACTAATATTTTTACATAATTCTTTTGTTAGATTATATGCTTTTTCTTTTTTAATATTTGGTAATAATGCAACAAACTCATCTCCTCCCCATCGTACTAAAGTATCAGAGTTTCTAAATGTTTTTTTAAAAATATATGCAATTTCAATTAAGACTTTATCTCCAATAATATGACCAAATTTATCATTTATTTTTTTGAAATTATCTACATCAAATATTAAAATTACTAAATCTTTTTCATCTTCTCTTTGTGAATTAAAAAGCTCTTCAAATATTAAATCAAAACTATGACGATTATCCAAAGAAGTTAACTTATCTGTTTTTGCAATATCTCTTAATAGCTCTTGTTGGTATTTTATATAAAGAATTATAAAAATAGTAATAATTAGTATGATAATAGAAAAAATTAGAATATTTATATAAAAAGTTTCTTCAAGCTCTTTTATAAAATACCCTTCTTTAGCTTCTACAAATAGATATAAATTTAGTTCATCTATAAATCTAATATTTAAAACATATTTTTCATCATTTTTATAATACTCTTGCGTTTTTAAATCTTTTTTATTAAAAGTGTTTATTGCTTGATTTATAAAGCCTTTTTTTGTTTGTACTTCTTGTGTATCTTTTGAACTAATTAATATTTTATTATCTTTATTAATTAAATAGATTTCATGATTATATTTCTTTTTATATGTTTTTAACAAATCACTCACATGTGAGGTTTTTAAACCAACTCCAGTTGCACCTAAAAAGTTTCCGTTGAAATCTTTTACTTTATAATTTGTAAAAATTGTAATAGAATCATTTTGTGCTAAATCAATATCAATATTACTTTCATATTCATCTACAATACTTTTAACTCTATAAAACCAAATATCTCTTTTTTCATTTGGAGAGATTTCTTTTAAAATACCTTTTGGGTAATAGTATTTTCTTGTTTTATCAGATACTAAAAAGCTACTTGATGTATTGTATTTATTTTTGATTGTTGAAAGGTAAGTAGTTATTTCATTAATATTTTGCTCACCATTTAACATCCAATTTATCATAAAAGTGTCTTGTGCCATTAGTGAAGAAACTAGATTTGGTTTTAGTATATCTCTTTGTATTTCTGAATATACATTGTCACTACTTAATGGAAGGGATTTATATTTCAATTCATTTTTTGCAAGATCTGTTGCAATTTTATAAGAAAAGAATGATGTTGTAAAAAATCCTACAAAAAGTAATAATCCTATTATTATTAATATCTTATATTGATAAAGAAAGTTATTAGTATTATTTATTAACATTTGTTTCCTAATTGCTTTAATATATCTTTAAATAAAGGTCTATTTATTACTATTTCATCTAAGCATAATATTTTTAATTTATTAAGTAGTTCTATTATACTCTTATGTTTATTATCCTGCTTTGATATATCTAATAACTCTTCAATTAAATATCCAAAAGCTCTAACTTCTAATTGCTCTAAATTATTAGATACATTAAAGTCTTTTGCTTCATAATATGAAGCTGCACCAAAATCACATAAAATACTATTAGCATCTTTATCAAATAAAATATTATGTGCATAAAAATCACCATGCATAATACCTCTTTGGTGCATATGAAAAGCAGCAGAAGCCATACCTTGTAGTATTTTTAGACTTGATTTAATAGAAAGTTTAAACTCTGGTGGATAAATATCTCTTGAACAACTCTTTAAACTAGGAGGTAATCCTAAATTTTTATAAGATTTAGGAATAAGTTCTAACATAAGAATATCTCTACCTTTTGGATGCTCTGAAACATGAGCAATAGGATTTATAAGATTTTTATGTACACCCATAGAGATATTAATATCCATTTCTTCTTTTGGTAAACCATCTGAAGTCATTTCACCTTTAAATACTTTTATAGCAAACTCTTTTTTTTGATATATTGCTTTATAAATATTTCCAGAAGCTCCTTGTCCTAATAGTTCTTTTATTTCTAAATCATGCCATTTAATAGTAGGAAGTTTTATATTTGAATCTAGATGCTTTTTACAAAAAGGATTTCCACCATATGCTAACCATGATAGCTTTGGTAATAGTAAAAGTTGACTAGGGAAAACCTCAAGTTTATTTGCAGAAATTCGTAAAAGCTCTAGATTTTCACATTTACTAATAGTACTAGGTAAGCTAGTTAATTGATTACCTGAAAGCATACACTTTTGAAGTAGTGTTAAATCTCCAATTGATTGTGGGAGCTTTTCTATTTTGTTATCCGTAAGTATTAACCATCGTGTACTTAAAGGTAAAGAATTTTCTTCAAAGATTTTAATTTGATTATTACGAATACCTATCATCGATAGTTTTGTTAGTTTCGCTAATACCTTTGGAATATGATTAAATTGATTATTAGATAAGAAAAGTCTTTTTAATTTTTTAAATCTATAAAAATCATCAGGCAAAGAAGATAGATTATTGTCTGTTAAGTCTAAAACTTCTAAGCTATCTTCATACTTATATAATTCAATAGGAAAGGTTTTTAGTCCAGATGCTATTTTAATCGAAGAGGTATCACTTAACATTTTATTTCTAAGCTTTGTTTTTTATAGCTTCATATGCTATTAATATTTTCTTTCGTTCAATTCCCCAACGGTAACCACTCATGGCACCTGATTTTGCTAAAACTCTATGGCATGGTACTAAGTAGCCAATATGATTTGAACCAATTGCACTTGCTACTGCACGGACTGCTTTTGGCTTATTTATTGTATTTGCAATATCTTGATATGTTGTTATTGTTCCATTTGGAATATTTAAAAGTGCTTTCCATATATTTATTTGAAAGTTTGTACCTTTTACATATAAATCAAATTTTTCTTTATCAATAAAGATTTTATCAAGATAATCTTGAGCTTTTTTATCATCTTTAATTAAAGTAGCTTTTTCCCAAATCTCTTTGAATCTTGTAAAAACAGCTTCTTTATTGTTATCTACAAAACCTAAGTAAGAAACTCCTCTTTTTGTAAAAGCAATCAAAGCCTCACCAAAAGGAGTAACCCCATATCCATATGTAATATCTACATTTTTACCAGATTCTTTATACTCTTTTGGAGTAACACCTATTATATTTACAAATAAATCATGTAATCTACTAGAACTAGATAATCCTAAATCAAGTGAGCTATCAAGAATACTTTTTGATTCTTTTAAATGCTCTTTTGCATAGTTTAAAGTAACTGATTGTAAGAATTGAATTGGAGTAACCCCTACGTACTCTTTGAAGACTCTGATTAAGTGGAATTTACTCATTCCTATATACTCTGAGATTGTATCTATTGAGGGTTGTTCTTTGAAGTTTTCATCAATATATTTTATTACTTTTTCAATTTTTTTATAGTTTTCATTTTCAAGTAATAGCTTATCATTCATGATACTTCCTCAAGTTTAATTTAAGTGGTATATTATACCACTTAAACTTTTAGTTTGTTAAGAAAGATTTAGTAAGTAGACTGATTATAAATCACAAAATCAGAAGCTAAAACTT
>CESF01015872.1_pt1 | contig 12386 bp, 9 predicted proteins | sample 356331 | NCBI WGS metagenome assembly CESF01 (sample SAMEA2621779, study PRJEB7988) | marine metagenome | biome: marine biome (ENVO:00000447); feature: surface water layer (ENVO:00002042); material: "saline water (ENVO:00002010), including plankton (ENVO:xxxxxxxx)" | depth 5 m
CTTCTTGATCTTGATCATTTGGCTTATTTACTAAAATATGATTCAGTTCATGGAAAATGTAATGGTGATGTCTTAGTTCAGAATAATAATCTTTTAATTAATGGAAAAGAGATTATAATCTCTGCAGAAAGAGATCCTAAAAATATAAATTGGGGATCTAAAAATGTTGATATTGTTGCTGAATGTACTGGAATTTTTACTACACTTGATACAGCTCAGCTTCATATAGATGGTGGTGCGTCAAAAGTTGTTATTTCTGCTCCATCAAAAGATGCTCCAATGTATGTTATGGGTGTAAATCATAATGAACTTAACAAGAATGATTCTATAATTTCAAATGCAAGTTGTACAACAAATTGTTTAGCTCCATTAACTAAAGTTTTAAATGATAATTTTGGCATTGACGAAGCTTTAATGACTACAGTGCATGCAGTAACTGCTACACAATTCACTGTTGACGGCCCTTCCAAAAAAGATTACAGGGGAGGAAGGAGTTCTCTTCTAAATATAATTCCTGCTTCGACCGGTGCTGCTAAAGCTGTAACAAAAGTAATTCCTTCTTTAGAAGGAAAAATTACTGGAATGGCATTCAGAGTTCCAACAGCTAATGTTTCTGTTGTTGATTTAACTGTGAAACTTAGTAAAGAAACCAGTTATGAAGAAGTTATGCAAACTTTAAAAAATGCTTCTGAAAATGAACTAAAAGATATTTTAGGATATACCGAAGAAGCAATTGTTTCTCAAGATTTTATTGGAGATAGTAGAACTTCAATTATTGATGCTAAAGCTGGTATTCAATTAAACTCAAAGTTTTACAAGATAATATCATGGTATGATAATGAGGCTGGATATTCAAACAAATTACTCGATTTAGCAAAACATTTTTCTAGTTAATAATTCATGAAGCTTATTGTAGATAGTGGTTCAACAAAAACTGATTGGATTTCTCTAAGTAAAGATGGTGATTTGATTTTTGAAACTCATACTTTAGGTCTTAATCCTCAGGTTTTGGATGAGCATATTATAGAAGAGCGAATAATTAATAATTATGAACTTTATCAAAACAGAAAAAAGGTAACCCATCTTTTTTTTTATGGTGCTGGCTGTGGAACTAAACCTCCAAAAGAATTAATTAAAAAAGTTTTTGAATCTATCTTTATTAATGCTTCAATTAACGTTAAAGAAGATACTTATGCTGCTGTATTTTCAGCTGCAAAAAAAGGTGAAAAATCAATTGTATCAATTATTGGAACTGGCTCAAATTGCACCTATTTTGATGGAGAAAATATTCATCAAAAGGTCACCTCACTTGGATATGTTTTAATGGATGATGCTAGTGGAAACTATTTTGGGAGACAAATGATTAGAGATTATTTTTTCGAAAAAATGCCAATTGATATTTCAAAAAAATTTTCTAAATCTTTTGAACTAGATCCTAATATTATTAAAGATAAATTATATAAAAAACCAAATCCTAATACATATCTGGCTAAATTTGCAAAGTTTATTGTTGAAAACAAAGAGAATAATTATTGTTCTGAGCTAATAAAAAAAGGTTTTAATTTATTTATTTCCAATCAGATTGAACAATTTGATGATTGTAAAAATATCCCGCTACATTTCATTGGATCAATATCTTATTATCTTAAGGATGAATTGACAGAATGTTTAACCAAAAAAGGTATGAATATTGGAAATGTTTTAAAAAAACCAATAGATGGTCTAGTTAGTTATCATTTAAAATATAATTTTAGCTAGCTATCATATCTATTTCTACTCTAGCATCTTTCGGTAATCTACTAACCTCAATTGTGACTCTAGCTGGTACATTTTTTTCCTCAAAAAAACTACCATAAATTTCATTCACTTGGTTGAAGTAATCCATATTTGTAAGATAAATTGTAGACTTTATAACGTTATTAAAATTAAAGTCAACTTCGTTTAAAATAGCTTTTAGATTATTCATTACTTGATTTGTTTCATCTTCTAGAGAATTATTAATCATTTTTCCGTTTTTTGGATTTAAAGCTACTTGTCCTGAAATATACAATGTATCATTAGAAAATACTGCTTGATTATAAGGTCCAACTGGGTCAGGTGCTTTATTTGTGTAAATTACTTTTTTCATAAAAATTTAAATTTATAACCTTTTATCTGGTTCTCTTCTTTTTTCATATTTAAGATCACTTAAAAATCCACTTTTTATACCAATAAAAAAATACCAAGATTCTCTTACACTAAACGGAACCCAGCTAAAGTTCATTTTCCAACTATCTAAGTCTCTTTCAAATCTAAGCTGAGTGTATGTGAATCCTTTGTTTTTAAAATCAAATCCTGAAGAACCTCCTACTTTCCATTTTTTTGAAAGCATAAGGTTTCCAGAAAACATCAATGAGTTATTACTTATATTTTTTTCACCTCTATTGTTCATGTAAGTCAGCGAATGTGCTAGTCTTAAATCCCATCCGATTTTATTTATATAATCTATCAAGTTTTCTTTTGATTCATTATCATCATCATCATCATCAAAAGTACTTTTGGTTAAGTCCTGGCTTTGACCAAATAAATCATCTGTTCTTCCTCCACCGGACAAATTCTCACTATTTTCATTTTTAGAATCAGAATTAAAACTTTTACTATCAATAGCATAAGTTAAATTTATATTTGCACTAGTCATTCTTACAAGTCCACCACCATTAATTATATTAAGTTTATTGATTCTGTTACCATTAACATCAGTTGAGTAAGGATCAAATGTAGCTCCTAAATTTAGATTTAATTTATTGTCAAAAATATTTGTTCCAGCTGTCATTCTTATTGGGTTTAATCTTAAAGAATCAGCTGCAATATTATAACTAGTTGAAAAGTTTAAGTTATTCAATATATTTATTTTTTTAGGCTCTAACACAGTACTATCTCTCTCTCTTACTTTAGCTTCAAGATTGTTACTTACATTTATACCAATATTACTTGAGTAAACCTTGGAGGGTCTTCCAAAAAATGAATCCTCAAATCTTGTGTATTCAGCAGTATTGCCATTTGCATCAATTATATAAGTATCATAATACTTTTTAAAACTTGGTCTAGTACTATAGCTTATTGATGGTCTAATAACATGTCTTATAGATTCAATTTTTTTTCCTTCTTTAAAATTAAATAAACCATACACTGTTGTCCCTATGCTAAATCCAAAATCATATTGATTAAATCTATCAAACCCTTTAATATTTTCCTCTATAACTTGATTATTATTTAAGTTTTCAAAATCATTTTTAAAAACAGTAGATCCAGTCCAAACTTCTTCAAAATTTCCATTCATACTTACACTAAAATGTTTTAAAATCTTAAAGTTTGTGCTGATTGGTATTGAATGCTTCATGCCATATTTTGCATCATCAAACATTCCTTTTTTTAAAAAAAGAGAATCAGCAGTATTTACTCTGTTTTCTCCTCTTACTGTATATTGAAAATTAATATTTTTTAAAATTCCTTTTTTTTGTGAATTTTTTTTTACAAATGGATATATTCTTTCCATATTCCCTTGAAATGTAGGTAAAACTAAATTAACAGTATTTGTTCTTGTATTTTGAGAATGAGAAGCTGTTAAAGAAACATTTACAGATGGATATCCTCTGAAAGTTTTGGAAAATGAAATAGATGAATTTAAAGTGTTGTTTAAAAAGTTAGGAGTATTAATCTGATTTAAAGATTCTCTAAAATAACTACTACTACCCAAATTAACTGAAGCAGAAAACCTGTTGTTGGGATTAGCTTTAGAATCTTGTGAGTGAGACCATCGAATATTGTATATGTCAGATTTAGAATAACCTGGCAAACCTCTTTCTCCATCAATTAAATTTTCAAATCTAAAACTTAGTTTTCCAGAATATGCATATCTTTTTCTATAATTTGATTCAATCCTCATACCATAGCTTCCATTCGTATAATAATCACCAAGTAGTGTTAAATCAAAAAAATCACTTGGAGCAAAATAGTATCCACCATTTTGTAAAAAATAACCTCTATTATTGTTTTGTCCAATTGTAGGAAATAAAAATCCAGAATTTCTATCCTCATTTAGAGGAAAATATGCAAATGGCAGAAATACAGGTGTGGGCACATCATAAATATATAAATTGCTTGGTCCAGCAATTATTTTGTTTTTGGGAATAAATTTTCCTGATCTAACTCTTATGTAGTATTCAGGATCATCAATGTTTTTGGATGTTGTTACCTTTGCCTCCTTAATATAATATATAGAGTCATTTTCTTTTTTAGTTGCTTTGGAAAAAACATTCATGTCGCTTTGCTCTGATCTAGAATTCCAAATTAAAGCTTTTTTTGTATCAAAATTATACCTTAATGAATCTGGATTCACTTCGTCAGATCCTTGTTTAAAAACTGGATTTTGACTTGGTGTTCCAATAGAGTCAAATATTCTACCTGCTGAAACTATATTATTTTCCCAGTCAAACTCAATTATACCCGCACGAAGTTGTATGTTCATGTAATCTAGTTCAGCTTTATCATAAAGAAGTATAGTTTTTTCTTTATTATTTATTTTAATAAAACCCTTAGCTCTTCTGTTTACTTTGTCTAATAAAAATTTATTTTGGTTTAAACTGTCATTTTGAATAGAATCTAATTCGGTTTCTTGGGAATTATTGATTGATGAAAATAGAATTGAAATCACCAAAAAAAATGATTTAATATAAATTATAATATGATTTGTTTTTAAATGCAAATTGAATATTAATTTTCCAAAATTAATGATAATTTTATAAGGTATGTATCATGCTAATAATTATAACAAAATTCTAACACTTGTAATATTATTATTTCTGGCTTTTTCATCATACTCTCAAGAAAATAAATACACTATAGTTATCGATCCAGGCCATGGGGGTAAAGACCCGGGAAATACTGGAAATGGATACCTTGAAAAAAATATAGCATTAAAAATTGCATTAGGATTGGGTGAAATTCTAGAAAAAAATAATAATTATAAAATCATTTATACTAGAAAAGATGACAGATTTATTGACTTATTTAAAAGAGCAAAAATAGCTAATGATTCAAATGCTGATTTATTTATTTCTATCCACTGTGATGCACATAATTCAAATGCATATGGCGCTGGAACATTTGTGTTAGGTCTTCATGCTAATGAAAGAAATTTTCAAATTGCAAAAAAAGAAAATTCAGTAATATTTTTGGAAGAAAACTACGAACAAAAATATGATGGATTTGATCCTAGTAACCCTGAGTCAGTTATAAGTTTAGTATTAATGCAGGAAGAATACCTTGATCAAAGTATAAATGCAGCTAATTTTATTCAACAGTCTTTTGTAAGAAACCTTAATAGAAGAAACAGATCAGTTAAACAAGCAGGTTTTATTGTGTTAAAATATACTTACATGCCAAGTGTACTTGTTGAGACAGGATTTTTAACTAACAAAACAGAGGGTAAATATTTAAATTCAAAAAAAGGTCAATCTGATATGTCAATTTCTATAGCGGATGCAATAGATAAATATTTTCAAAACGTTAAAAATGAAATTACTAATTATGAAATTTTATCAGAAAGTAATATTGAAAAACAAGATGAACTTATATTTAAAGTTAGAATTGCAGTTGGATCAAAGCTAATTCCTCTTAAATCCTATAATTTTAAAGGTCTTAAAAGTTTGTCATATGAAAAGGAAAATGGTATTTATAAATACTTTTATGAAAAAACCTCCAACTATCAAATAGCCACAAAGAATTTGATTTATGCTCAGAAAAAAGGCTTTAAAGATTCTTTCATTGTATTATTTAAAAATGGTTCAGAATATAATTTAGATAAATATTTAAGTGAAAATGAAAAATAATCTTTGATAATTTTTAAATTTATATAAAATTTTTTTTTTTGAAAATCTCATATGAAATAAAAACAGCAGTTTTAGTCCTCTTGGGGATTGTTATGTTCATTGTTGGTTTTAGTTATTTAAAAGGTAATCATGTTTTTATTTCCGATCGAACATTTTACGCTATTTATGATGATGTAGAGGGGATTTCTAAGGGCACTCCTGTAACTATTAGCGGTTTCAACGTTGGAAGTATTCAAGATATAGGATTTTTTCAAAATACTCAAAAGCTAATTGTTAAATTTAGGGTTGAGAATAAAATAAACTTCTCTAAAAATAGTGTTGCCCAAATATATGAAACAGGTCTTATAGGTGGCAAGGCACTTGCGGTAGTTTCAAAACCAGGTGTTTTAGCAAAATCTGGAGACACTTTGAACTCTGCAATTGCACCTGGATTGACAGAACTTGTTAATGATAAACTTTCACCTCTTCAAGAAAAAATTGAGTCAACTTTTGTAAGTGCAGACTCTTTGTTATTGTCAATCAATAATGTTCTTAATAATCAATCTCAGAACAATATTAAAAACACTATTGAGAATTTATCAGAAACTGTTAAGAATGTAAAAATATTGACATCTAATTTTGAAAATCTCATGGTAGAGAATCAAAATAAAATATCAAATACTATTAAAAATATTGATAAAACAACTTCAAATCTATCAGGTTTCTCAGATAGTTTTGGTGAAATTGAAAAAACAATTAAAAACTTTTCTCAAACAACTGATAATTTAAATTTAATTTTAACTGAAATTTCGTCAGGAAATGGAACATTTAATCAATTAATATTCGATGATTCCATCATAAAATCTTTGAATGCTGCGAGTGAAAATATTAATCTTTTACTTGAAGATCTAAGATTAAATCCAAAACGTTATGTTCATTTTTCCTTATTTGGAAAAAAGGATAAACCTTACGAAAATAACGATGAATAGCTCTTTAAGTGCTATGCATGCATAGTATTTTTATTTATATTTGAATATGTCTTATTTATCATCAATAATTTTTGGTTTTATACTTGTGGTATCCATATCTTTTTTTATTCGTAATTGTAAAAAAATTATTAGAAATATTAAAATAGGTAATAACATTGATAGGTTTGATAATAATAATTTAAGACTATTTAAAATGTTAAGACTTGCATTTGGTCAATCCAAGATGCTCGATAAGCCAGTTGTTGGTTTACTTCACTTAATTGTTTACATAGCATTTATCTTAATTAATGTTGAGTTGGTTGAAATAATTATTGATGGATTAATTGGCTCACATAGAGTATTAGCACCATATTTAGGTAGTTTTTATAATTTTTTAATTGGTTTTTTTGAAATTTTAGCATTCTTAGTAATTTTTTCAGTTATTATTTTTTGGATTAGAAGAAATTTTATGAAAATTGCTCGATTTATGTCAAATGATTTAAAAGGATGGCCAAAATCTGATGGAAATTACATTCTCTATATTGAACTTGTTCTTATGTTTTTGTTTTTAAATATGAATGCAACCGATCAAGTTTTACAGAACGCTAATTTTTTAAACTATGGAAGTTATGGAAGTTTTCCAATTAGTTCTTTTATATCTCCATTATATGAAAATTTAGACCTTGGTTATGTTTTTATAATTGAAAGATTTTCTTGGTGGCTACATATTTTAGGAATATTATGTTTTTTAAACTATCTATACTACTCTAAACATCTTCATATTATCTTAGCATTTCCTAATACCTATTTTTCTAATTTAGACTCTAATGGTAAGTTTTCAAATTTAAAATCAGTTTATAAGGAAGTTAAGGCAATGCTTGATCCATCAATTGATCCTTATTCTTCACAAAGCTCCACTGACGAAACACATAAATTTGGTGCTAATGATGTTTTTGATTTAAATTGGTTTCAACTTCTAAATTCCTACACTTGTACTGAATGTGGTAGATGTTCTTCAGAATGTCCAGCAACTCAAACTGGTAAGTTATTATCTCCAAGATCAATTATGATGAAAACCAGAGATAGACTTGAAGAGGTTGGAAAAAATTTAGATAAAAATAAAGTTTTTAAAGATGATGGTAAAAAGCTTCTAAACGATTATATTACACAGGAGGAATTATGGGCCTGTACAACATGTAATGCATGCGTTGAATCATGTCCAATTGGGATTGATCCTTTGTCAATTATTATGGATTTGCGAAGGTATATGGTTATGGAGGAATCAACTGCCCCAAAGGAAATTAATAATATGATGAATAATTTAGAAAATAATGGTGCACCCTGGCCATTCAATCAACATGATAGATTAAATTGGAAAAATAATTAATAATATGGAAAAAAAAGAAATTGAAAACTTATTAAAAGAAAAATTAGAAGATGGAGAACATATTAGTCCAATACTTCCAAAAGGAATTAAAAATTATCTTATTGATATAGATGGAACAATTTGTGATGATGTGCCTAATGAAGAACCTGAAAGAATGGCAACAGCAAATGTTTATCCCGATGCTCTTGAAACTTTAAATAAGTGGTATGATCAAGGTCATATTATCTGTTTTTTTACCTCTAGAACAGAAGATCATCGTTCAATTACTGAGAAATGGTTAAGTGATCATGGTTTCAAATATCATAGTATGGTAATGGGTAAACCAAGAGGTGGAAATTATCATTGGATTGATAATCATTTAGTTAAAGCAACAAGATACAATGGAAAATTTACTGAATTAATACCAAAAAAAGCTACAATTCAGGTTTTTGATGATGAAAAATAAAAAATGGATGTTTTAACTATTAGAGAAATGAAAAGTAAAGGCATTAACCCTGAAATACTTTTTTGGGTTGGTTGTGCCGGTTCTTTTGATGATAGAGCAAAAAAAATTACTAAATCCTTTGTAAATCTTTTAAATAAAGCTGGAGTTAGCTTTGCAGTTCTTGGAACGGAAGAGAGTTGTACTGGTGATCCTGCTAAAAGAGCTGGAAACGAGTTTTTATTTCAAATGCAAGCAGTTTCTAATATTCAAATCTTAAATCAATACAGTTTTAAAAAAATTGTAACAACATGTCCTCACTGTTTTAATACTCTTAAAAATGAATATCCTGAGTTGGGAGGTAATTATCAAGTTTTTCATCATACAGAGCTTTTATCTACATTAATATCAGAAGGAAAAATTAAAATCAAAAATTCTAATTTCAAAGGTAAAAAAGTAACTTTTCATGATCCTTGTTACTTAGGAAGGGCTAATAAAATTTATGAAGCTCCAAGAAAACTAATAGATTCTTTAAATGCAGAACTTAAAGAAATGAAGAGCTGTAAAGATAAAGGCTTATGTTGTGGGGCTGGAGGTGCTCAGATGTTCAAGGAATCTGAAAAAGGTAATCAGGAAGTTAATATTAAGAGAACTGAAGAAGCATTGGAAACTAAAGCTAAAATAATTGCTGCAGGATGTCCGTTTTGTAATACAATGCTTAGCGATGGTATAAAAAATAAGAAAATGGAAAATGAAGTTAGTGTTTTAGATGTAGCAGAATTATTAGATAAATCTACCTAACATATGCTTGTAAACTTTAAAGATATCGACGATTCCTCAAAAGTTTGGGTATTTCAGTCAGATCAAATAATTTCTGATTTTGAGGTTGATTTAATTAAAAATGAATTAGACAAATTTCTTCCTAATTGGTCATCACACGGAAATGAATTACAATGTTCATACGAAATAAAGTATAATTTATTTGTAGTTATTGCTGTTGATAATTCTGTAAACAATGCAACTGGTTGTTCCATTGATACATTAACTAATTTTATATTAAAGATCCAGAAAGAAACAAAACTCAACTTTTTTAATCGACTTTCTATTGCTTACATGATTGATAATAAGCTTAAACTAGATAATTTGAGTGTGATTAAAGAAATGATAAAAAATAAAGAATTTTTAATTGAAACTACAGTTTATAACAATCTAGTTAAGACAAAAAAAGAGTATATTAACAATTGGAAAGTTTCAGCAATTAAAAGCTGGCATAAAAACCTTTTTACGTGAGAATATTATATGTTTTCTTTTTCTTTTTCTTCACTTTTTTATTTAGTCAATCACCATTAAAAACTAAAGATGAGTTAAATCAAAAAAAATGGGTTGACAGCATTTATCAATCACTAAGTGAAGAAGAAAAAATTGGACAGTTGTTTACTGTTTGGGTTGCTACAAAATATGGCCAACAAGAAATAGACCATATATCCGGATTAATTAATGAATATAAACTTGGAGGTTTAATTTTTTCTCTTGGAAATATTAAAGACCAAGCGGATGCTACAAATCATTTTCAAAGTATATCAAAAGTCCCTCTTTTAATTGGTATGGATGCTGAGTGGGGTATAGGTATGAGACTTGATGATGCTTTTTCCTTTCCATATAATATGACTTTAGGAGCTGTTGAAGACAATGATTTAATATATAACGTTGGTAAGAGAATAGGTCATCACGCGAACAGGTTAGGAGTACATATAAATTTTGCACCTGTGGTTGATATTAATACAAACCCAGATAATCCAATAATTGGTTTTAGATCTTTTGGAGAGGATAAATTTAATGTAGCTGAAAAAGCATTGTCTTATTTGAAAGGAATGCAATCTAAAAACCTACTAGGATCTGCAAAACATTTTCCAGGTCATGGTGACACAAAAACAGATTCTCACTTGACCTTACCTTTAATATCCTTTAGTGACAAGAGAATAGATAGTGTGGAGTTATATCCATTTAAAAAATTGATTAAAAATAATATTGCGTCAATAATGACAGCTCATTTAAATATACCAAGCCTTGATGAAGGTATACCATCCACACTTTCAAACAAAATAATAACCAATTTATTAAAAGAAGAATTAGATTTTGAAGGATTAATTATTACTGATGCATTAGACATGAAAGGGATTGTTGATTTTGCAAAAAAAGATTATCCTGATGTTAGTGCTATAAATGCTGGAAATGACGTTCTACTAATGCCCACTGACCTTGAAAAAAGTATAAAACAAATTAAGAAAGCCATTTCACGAAAAAAAGTTTCCTATAAAAGACTTGAAGAATCTGTAAAAAAAATATTAATGGCAAAATATAAAGTTGGATTGAACGAGTTTAAACCAATTAAAAAAACAAATATTATTAATGAAATGAACGAGGAGGTAGATTTTGCTCTTATGGATAAAATTGCTTCAGAATCAATAACTCTTGTAAAAAATAAAAATCAAACCCTACCTTTTAAAAATTTAAATAACAAAAAAGTTGGATACATAAAATTAGGAGATGACAATAATGCTGTTTTTTTTAATTTTCTCAACAAGTATGAAAAGATCAATGAAATTAATATTGAAGAAGATTTTGATTATAAAACAATTTCTAACTATGATAAAATAATTGTAGGATTTCATAAAACTGATAAATCACCTTTTGAAAAATTTAAATTTGAAAAAAATGAAATTCAAATAATTGAAAGGATTAAAAAATTAACAGATTTAGTTCTTGTCGTATTTGCAAAGCCTTACTGCGTTTCTGATTTAGACATTATTGATATTGAATCAATTCTTATCGCTTATCAAAATTCAAGTATTTTTCAAGAAAAAGCTGCTCAAATAATTTTTGGTGCAATTCCAGCTAAAGGAAAATTACCAGTCACCATTCACAAGAAAATTCCCGTAAATACTAAAATAAACACCAATAGAACCAATAGGATTGGATATACTCATTTTATAAATAAAGGTTTTAATAAAAAAAAACTTAAAATAGTCGATTCTTTAGTTAATTATGCTATTGATCAGCAAATGATGCCAGGAGCACAGTTAATAGCTTTAAAAGGCAATGAAATAGCCTACAACAAATCATTTGGTTATTATACATATCAGAAAAAAAAAAAGGTTGATTCAAAAACAATCTACGATTTAGCCTCATTGACAAAGATTTTAGTAAGTATTCCCCTTATGCTTAGAGAATTTGATCTTAATAAACTTAATTTAAATACAACTTTATCGGAAATAATACCTGATGAAAAATTAGGAAATAAGTCTGATTTGGTTTTAAGTGAAATGTTTTCACATCAGTCAGCTTTGGTTCCATGGATTCCTTTTTACGAGGAAACAATAAATCCAATTACTAAAAAGCAAATTGATAAATTTTATAATAGTAAAAAATCAGAGTCATTTTCAACACAGGTTAATGATAATTTATATATGAATACTTATTGGAATGATACAATTTTTAAAAGATTAATTGATAGTGAATTGTTAGAGTTCAAAAAATACCGTTATAGTGATCTTCCATATTATTTTATAAAAAAATATTTTGAGAATGAATATAAAACAAATCTAGATCTGTTGATTAAGGAGAAGGTTTTTAATAAAATTGGTGCATTTTCTCTGACATATAACCCAACTAAATCAGGAAAAACAAATAATATAGTTCCAACGGAAGAGGATAATTATTTTAGATTCGCAAAAATTCAAGGTTTTGTACATGACATGGGA
>CESF01043956.1_pt1 | contig 12367 bp, 10 predicted proteins | sample 356331 | NCBI WGS metagenome assembly CESF01 (sample SAMEA2621779, study PRJEB7988) | marine metagenome | biome: marine biome (ENVO:00000447); feature: surface water layer (ENVO:00002042); material: "saline water (ENVO:00002010), including plankton (ENVO:xxxxxxxx)" | depth 5 m
TCAGCATTTTGAGCTTTTACATATCCAGAAAAAATAAATCCAACTAATAAGATATGTGTTAATATATTTTTAATCATGCAGCAAAAGTGAACTTACAAATCATGAGTAAATAACCTAAAAAGGAATAAAAATACCCAAAAATAAAATTAGTAAATTTGCAGTAAATTACTTATAACACACTGACTACATGAGTTTTATGTAAATAAATCAAAATTAAAACAAAATTGTTGTTTAATAAATAACCCAAAAATGAATGATTTAGCCATTCAACTTCAGATTCATGAGGTCTCAAATGATCAAACAAGTTATCAGTACCAAAAAGGTACCATAACTCTTTTCATAAATGATAGCCAACAAATTTACATGCCCGTGGGTCAGCGAAATATTCCTCTACCAGCCCATGGTGTATACTTAACTTATGACCAGAACAGAAGCTTTAAAATGATGATGAAGTCAGACAAGATTACATCCATTTGTATTTTAACTCTTCCAATAGACACCTTACATAACATCATCAGCCAAGGAACTGACGAACTTAATTTTTCCCAATCTGCTATTTTTGAAAAAGAGCAATATCATCATTTTGAGGTAGCAAGTTCTACAATTACTCGATGTGTTCATGAAGTGATTTCAAATCCAGATAACCAATTATTAAGAGAGGCAAAAAAATATGCTATTCTAGACGACTACTTCAACTCATCTCGAAGGCAAACTAAATACAAATGCCCTTTCTTAAACCAAAAGGACAATGTCAACAAGGTTCGGGCTGCTAAAGAGTTTTTACTAGAAGATTTAAATAACTCTCCCACTATTAAACAAATAGCCAAGCAGGTTGCATTAAATGAACATAACTTAAAAACGGGTTTTAAAGAGATTTATGGAAAAACTATCCATTCCTTTTTAAAAGACTATAAAATGACTAAAGCAAGAGAACTCATTCTTCTCCGCGAATTTCAAATAGCCGAAATAGCAGATCAATTAGGCTACACCAACGTTAGTCATTTTATTGATGCATTCAAGAAAAAATTTGGAATTACGCCCAAAAAGTTTGAATTGAGCCTAGCTTAAGTTTTCATCATAACAACTTATACCCAAATTCAATTTTGTTATAAAGTCAGTTAATTGTTTATACTTTATTTGTACGAGATTATTACACAAATTAAAACACATGGAAAAAGTAGAATGCCTTATCATCGGATCAGGCCCCGCTGGATATACTGCAGCCATATATGCTTCTAGAGCTGACATGAAACCTGTTCTTTATGAAGGACTTCAACCTGGAGGACAACTTACCATTACAACTGATGTAGAAAATTACCCTGGATATCCAGATGGCATCATGGGACCAGAAATGATGGAAAATTTTAAAAAACAAGCTGTACGATTGGGTGCCGATGTTCGATTTGGTATGATTACATCTGTAGTTTTCAATAAGGACGGATTTAATCACCGTGTAACTGTGGATGGAACAACCGAAATCGAATGTGAATCTGTAATCATCTCAACAGGTGCTAGTGCCAAATGGCTAAATATTCCAAGTGAACAGAAGTTAAATGGCAGTGGTGTTTCTGCTTGTGCTGTTTGTGATGGATTCTTTTACAGAGGAGAAGACGTAGCTATTGTAGGTGCTGGAGATACTGCAGCTGAAGAAGCTAGCTACCTTTCAAAAATTTGCAATAAAGTATACATGCTCGTTCGGAGAGATCAAATGCGAGCATCCAAAGCTATGCAACATCGTGTAAACAGTCTTGATAATGTAGAGATATTATACAATACAGAAACTGATGAAGTTTTGGGAGATATGACTGTTGAAGGTGTTCGAGTAATCAACAATAAAACACATGAAAAATCTGAGATACCAATAAAAGGTTTCTTTGTAGCTATTGGACATAAACCCAATACTGATATTTTCAAAGACTACTTAACTATGGATGACTCAGGGTATATCATCACTCATTCAGACAGCTCAAAAACAGACATACCTGGTGTTTTCGCTTGTGGTGACGCTCAAGATAAGATATACCGTCAAGCAGTAACTGCTGCAGGAAGTGGGTGCATGGCTGCACTCGATGCTGAACGATATCTAAGCATGCGTGATGCAGAATAGTTTTATAAGCAAGATAACCTAATCAACCAAGATCAAATACTTTCTTCTAGTAGGTCATGTATAGTTTTGCAAACAATATAACTTAGCTGTTTGTAAACATTAGTTTCCAAGATTAATTTACTGAAGACCTTTGTAGATTATTAATGCCAAATAATCATGAAATATTCAAGCAATGTAATTGCGGTGATATCTCTTTTATCTATTAGCCTAATTGCAAGTAGTTTTTTAGACAAACAAAGCAATAATAAATATACCTCACAGATTGAACCTATCCGAATTGTTGATACGCTCGTAAAACCAATTTTACCAAAAACAATTCTAGAAATTGCAGATTCAATGTGTAATGAAGCAGGTGTTCCCTATGGATTAATATATGAGATTGGTAAAAACGAAAGTAATTGGACCTACATCAAAAATACTAATGGAGGATCAGACTTTGGAGATCTTCAAGTCATAGACCAAACCTATTGGTACTGGTACAAAAAGCTAAATTTAAAAGGCGGGAAAACACGAAAAAACTACTTAAAAGTTGGCATCTACTATCTCAAGTATTTGCACAATAAATATGGCTCATGGAAAAAAGCTAGATTTGCTTACGGTAGGGGTCATTGGAGGGAACCATACACTTGGACGCCACTTGAAAAAAAATTCATGCGAAAAATTGATTTCACAAAGTATGATAAGACAGAACTTGTGATAGATTAGTCTTCCAACTAAATTCTTAAAAATTGTGCAGCAAACGCATGAAAATAATTTTACTACTTTTGTTAGGTAACACATAAAATCATGAGCACTGAACAACCAGATACTTCGAATCAAAAATCATCAAAAAAAGGTTCACTAACATTATTTATTATATTATTTATTGCTTCACTTGCATTATCAGGATTTCTATTTTTTAAATACGCCAAAAATGCTGCACAAATTCAGAATAAGAATAAGGAACTAACACTTGCTTATGAGGCTCTTAACCTTCATGCAGACTCGCTTCAAATGGAATTAGACAAAGCTATCCAAGAGCTTCAAAATGAAATAAACAAAAATCTTGCTCAAGAAGATTTGAAAGAAGACCTAAGAATTCAATTGAATTCTAAAAAAAGAGAATTAACATCAGCTTATGTTAGAATAAAAAGTTTAATTAACTCGGGTGGCAATAACACTCAAGAGGTTGTAGCATCAAATGGAAACAATCGATCAAATCTTTTAAATGCTAAAGGACAAATTGGTAAGCTTGTGAAATTAAACTATGAATATATTGACCGAATTGAACAACTACAAAATGACTACATATTAGAAAAAAGTAAGAGCGACAGTACAAGTTATCTTGCTCGACGATTAAAGAACAAGAACGACAGCCTAAAAGTATCCAATGTCATTTTAAGAGATAAATTGTCCAAGGTAAATAATATCCGTATCTCTCGATTAAATGTTTATCCGATAAGAGAAAGAAATGGTGTTCAGGAAAATGTATCTAAAGCCAAAAAGACTCAAAGACTGAAAGTAAGTTTCATGATTCAATCTGGAGAAGCTACTGAAGAAATGGAGAAAGAATTAATAATTAGAATCATTGCTCCAAACGGCTCTGTTCTGACACAATACATTGATGAGTTATCAGATACTGATGAACTCTTTAGTATGATTGAGACCATGACATATGACGGGTCAGAGAAAAGTATAGTATACTATTATGATCAAGAAGCAAAGTATAAACCTGGAATTTACCAAATAGAAATCTATAGTGATGACATGATGATTAGTCAAAATGACTTCTATTTAAACTAAATCAATTTCAATTTGATTTTGTAAAAGATCAGCTAAATTTTCTCGTTTTCTAATAAGGTGGGCTTTGCCTTTATGAATTAACACTTCTGCAGGACGATATCTCGAGTTATAATTACTACTCATACTGAATCCGTAAGCACCCGCATTACTTATGGCTAATACATCTCCTACTCTTACCTCTTTTAACTTTCTATCATAACCCAATGTATCTGACTCACAGATATATCCAACAATAGAATAAATACGGTCCTCTCCTTTAGGATTAGAAACATTTGTAATGTGATGATAAGCGTCATACATCATTGGTCTCAACAAATGATTTTGACCAGAATTAACACCAGCAAAAATGGTAGATGTTGTCTGCTTTACAACATTCACATCTACTAATAAATGTCCTGCATTACTGACAATATACTTACCTGGTTCAAACCAAAGCTGAAGATCTTTTCCATAATCCTTACAAAATGCTTTAAAGCTATCAACTATTTTCTTGCCAATATCCTCAACATCAGTAGTAATATCTCCATCTTTATATTTTACCTTAAAACCGCTACCAAAATCCATGAATTCAAGATTTTTAAATGATTTGGCCGCCTCATAAAGCAGGGATGCACCCCTTAAAAACACTTCTGCATCCAATATATCACTACCTGTGTGCATATGAAGACCATTGACTCTAATTCCGAGATTATCAACGATTCTTTTGATATGAGGGACTTGATAAATACTAATTCCAAACTTGCTATCAATATGACCAACTGAAATATGGGTATTCCCACCTGCCATTATATGAGGATTCAATCGAATACAACAAGGAACAGAATTTCCATATTCATTTCCAAACCGCTCAAGTGTACTTAACTCATCAATATTTATCACTAATCCTAGCTCAACCGCCTCCTTTATTTCATCAAAAGATACACAGTTAGGTGTATACAATATGTCCTTAGAATCAAAACCTGCACGAAGACCAATTTTTGCCTCTTGAATACTTACTGTATCTAATCCTGCACCTTCTTTTTGAAGAACTTTAAGCACGTTGATATTTGTCAATGCTTTACATGCATATTTGAGGTGTACATCTACACCTGTAAAGGCACTCTTCAACGAATGATAATTATTTACAATTACATCTGAATTGTAAACATACAATGGGGTACCATAACTTTTAGCTAGTTCAGATACTGAAACACCACCAAATTCATAACCACGCTCAGATAATTCCATATTATTATTTTGTTTAGGTAAACTTTTTTAAAATCTACAGTCTTTTAAATGAAAAAAATGAATATTTAAAATTAGAATGGGAAACCGATTGCAAAATTAACTGCGGAGTGGTCAAAAATCCATCTATTTCTTGAAAAATATTTAATTATCCATCGTTCATCATCAACCAATGATGGATCATGAAGTGAAATACCCCAATCCACTCTAAAAACAACATAGGAAAAATCAAATCGTATTCCAACACCGCTATTTAAAGCAAGTTCTTTATAAAAACGATTAAACCTGAATTCTCCATCAGGGAAATTTTCGTCTTTGGTAAAGTTCCAAATATTCCCAGCATCAAAAAAGATTGCCCCATCTATCAGTTTATCTATAATATCAAAACGATACTCAGCACTTGCTTGCAGGAGAACTTCACCTGTCTTTTCAATGGTAATCGCATTACTCGAGTCTCCATATCCTCCTGGTCCTAGAGTTCTTGGTCTCCATGCACGAAGACTGTTACCACCACCTACAAAAAATCGTCGTTCAAAAGGCAAAAATTCTGTATTCCCGTAGGGTAAACCAACACCTGTGTTGAATCGATATGCCAAAGAATTATTCTCATCCCAAATGAATGTATACGATAAATCAACGTCCGATCGAGCATATTGAGAATATTTTACGCCAAAAATTTCGCGATTTTTACCTGTTTCATTGGTGAACAAATCAAAATAAAGGGATGTTAAATTTCCTGATAATTCGAGAGCATTTGACTTAATCTGCCAATATGATCTGCTTTTGCTAGTCTTATTATTCCAATGAATGGTCGCCTTCGGCCCTGCAATGATGTTATTCGTTAGTAACTGACTGGTGTAAAACTGACCGCTATTATCAAGTGTACTCAAAAAATCGGGATCAATTTTAGCTTGATTAATACTAATTCTAAGAGGAGTTATTCCAAATGAAAAACGGTTTTTGGAAAAAGCATAGGTAAAGTTAAATGGGATGACATTTCGAGTAAAACTCACATTTCGATCGTGTAAAAATGAAAGGTTTATTCGGGTATTTTTCTTTGTAAAACTTTGGCTAATTTTCTTTCGTTCGAAATAGACAAGCGATGGGATCTTTAATTCTGCATTGACACTTTGTCTAAATCCATTTAAGGTACCATTATTGTCTTTTCTTATTTGAGTCTCAAATGCAGTAAGCGAACTTAGACTGAAAGACTCCCCGCTTCCAAATACATTCCTGTTATTAAGTCTAAAATTATTTGCAATACCAAAATTTTGATCCGATGTTGACTGCACTACATCACTCCTATCGGTATAAATAGCTTGAGGTTCCCAAGTAAAATCATGCTTTGGAGCTGTTTGAAGTATTATCTCTGCTGTTAGAAGACTTGTACTATCCTCAGATGAGGGGTTGAAACGTATAGTTACAAATTCAAACAAATCCATTGAAAGCAAGTTGGCATACGTTTTCTGAACCTGCTCAGCTTGATACAATTCACCTACTCTGAAAATAATATTCTTCGAAAGCGTGGACGGATTAATATAATAACTACCCTCCAGAAATTGGATACCTTGATATAAGATTGTGTCTTGTTGTGAAGCATCATCTATTTTAACTAAAATACATTCAATTTTATGTTGAGTATGAGCATATTTCTCATTTAAATTTCGAATATTTAAGACGACACTCGCCTGATTTTCAACAAGGCTAGTATCAATCTCGAAATCAATATGTGAGCTATTGAACGTATAAAACCCGCGATTCCTAAAGAGTTCTGTAATTCGATTACGTTCATATTCAATATTTTGGAAATCAATCCTTTGGCCAATATCCAACCGCTGCTGAGCTGAGTTTGAACGAAGAATACCCTCCATAATCTTGGATGAAGTTAAATATTTTAATTTTTGAATTTGGTAGGGATTATTCAAATCTGCATGATAAATCACTTTTGCTCTTTTTTTGTACCCTAATTTGGGTTTGACTGTAAACCATACTTTATTATTAAAATACCCCTTACCAAAATAAAAGTCGGATAGTTTCTGAGCAGAAATTTTAATTTTATTCGAATCTATTAGAACAGGAGGCTCCCCTACTTTCTCAGCTAATCGCCGAAGAGCACGTTGTTTCTTCCTTATGCCAAGTCCTTTTTTTCCATATTGATATGCCCAAAGGTGAAACTTGATAAAACCCAATAATTTACGATTTGGCTTTTGTTTTAAATTCTTTCCCTCATCAGATAAATCAACCCCATGCACATCTCCACGATCAATTCTATTCTTTACCAATAACTGTTCGCCATCAGGAACAACTCGTGTAATATGACAGGCCGTCAAACTCAAAAAACACCAAAGTGTCAGACAATATTTTAGTTTTGTGTTCAAATAGTATTAAATCATTGCTCAGCAAAGTTAAAATAAAACAATACCAGCAGCTTCAATTCAAAAAGTTCAGACAAAAGTATGGTCTATTTCTTGTTGAAGGACTAAAATCCGTAAATGAATTAATCCAAACTAGATGGCCCATTGAATCGATTGTATGCTCCACCAACTTTAAAGGAAAAATTGAATCAAATGATTCCCTTGACTTATTCTTAGTCAAACCCAAGGAATTTGAGACAATTTCTCAGCAAAAAAATCCCCAAGGCATATTAGCCATTGCTCAGTTCCATAAACTAAATCTGAAAGAAACACCATGGCAAATCGCTTTAGAGAATATAAATAACCCAGGTAATTTGGGAACAATTATTCGAATAGCAGACTGGTATGGGATTAATACTATTTATTGTAGTCAAGATACCGTTGATTTATATAATAGTAAAGTCATTCAATCCAGCATGGGTTCTTTTCTTAGGGTTCAACTTAAATATGGCAAGCTATCTGAGACTCTAAACCAAAAAGATATATATGCTACTAAGCTTAGTGGTAAAAATATACGGACACTTCCAAAAATGGATAGAGGTGTTTTACTAATAGGTAATGAGGCAAACGGCATAACTAAACCCTTATCAGAATCTCTAGCCCACACACCCATTACTATCCCAGGAAATATTCAAACAGAAAGCTTAAATGCAGCTATGGCTACTGCTATATGTTGCGAGCGTTTGTTAGGCTGGTAAGATCATCTATACTAAAACTATTATTTATCGTTACCTTTGCACCGAAATATAGCAGCAGAGCAGTCTGGATTTAATAACCTCATGTCGAAAAATGCTCATTTGCTATTTGATAAATTAACAAATGAGTACATTCAAAGAAATGGGCTTAAAATCTGAGATTTTAAGTGCCATCACAGACCTAGGCTACGAGACTCCAACGCCTATTCAAAAACTTGCCCTACCCAAGGTATTGGAATCCAAGCAAGATTTAATTGCATTTGCACAAACAGGAACAGGAAAAACTGCTGCATTTAGCTTACCCATCCTCAATCAAATAGACCCAAATGAAAAGGGTATTAAATGCATTGTATTAAGCCCTACACGAGAACTTGGTTTACAAATTGCTGAAGATATCAAAAGCTATTCAAAAAACATGCCTAGCTTTAAAGCTGTTGCAGTATACGGTGGTGCTGATATCAACCAACAAATCAAAAAATTAGAACGTGGATGTGACGTTGTAGTTGGAACACCTGGAAGAACACTTGATCTTATTAAAAGAAATCGATTAAACTTAGAAGGTGTTCAGTACCTTGTACTAGATGAGGCAGACGAGATGTTGAGTATGGGTTTTGCCGAGGATTTAGATGCTATTTTAGCCAATACACCTCAGGACAAACAAACTCTACTATTCTCAGCCACTATGCCACCAGACATGGTTAAACTGAGTAAAAAATACATGACAGATCCTGCTGAAATTTCAGCAGGAAGTAAGCAGCAAGCGAACACCAACGTAACCCACCAATACTACAAGATCAATTCTAGAGATCGTTACCCCTCGCTAAAACGAGCTGTAGACATAGCACCAGATATCTATGGAATTATATTTTGTAGAACACGTGCTGAAACCAAAGAAGTTGCCGAACGACTTGCAGAAGATGGCTATAATACGGATGCTCTCCATGGTGACTTATCACAAGCACAGAGGGATTATGTCATGAATCGATTTAGAAATCGTCAATTACAATTGTTGGTTGCTACAGATGTTGCAGCTAGAGGTCTGGATGTGAACGAACTTACACATGTAATCAATTTCAAATTACCTGATGAAGATGCTGTGTATGTTCACCGAAGTGGTAGAACAGGCAGAGCAGCTAATGTTGGAATTTCATTATCTCTTCTTACCTCAAAAGAAGAGAGTAGACTACGCTATCTCGAAAAGAAAATAGGACGAAAATTTGAAAAGGTATTAATACCAAATGGTCAAGAAATTTGCGAAAAGCAACTTTTTAGCCTTATTGACAATATTAAAGAAACTGAGATAGCAAACAGCCACATTGACGGCTTCTTACCTCAAATATTTGACATGTTCAAGGACATGAGTAAAGAAGAAGTGTTGAAAAAAATTGTATCTACAGAATTTAACCGATTCTTAGATTACTATAGAGATGCACCTGATCTGAATAAAACATCAGATAAGAGGGAAAGAGAACGAAATAAAGATAAAAATAACCGAAGAGATGATGGCGGCGAAAGAAGAAGCAAAAGAGAAAGACGTGAGCATAAAACTGCTGCTCACATGACACGTTATTTCATCAACCAAGGGAAAAAGGACGGCTTCAGTCCTAAATTACTCATGGGAATGATCAATTCTCACATGGGTGGAATATCTCCAGAAATTGGTCAAATTGAAATCATGAAAATGTTTTCATTCTTTGAAATGGAATCAGGCCACACATCAGATCTTCAACGTGCTGCCAAACAAATGGAATTTAATGGCAGAGAGGTTGCCATTGAAGAAAGTTCCCCAAGGCCTGACAGTAGTGGTGACCAAAAAGAAAAACGCAACAGACGCAGAGGTAAAGACAATGACCAACGTGGAGGAAACAGACGAGGTCGACGTCGGGAAAGTAGTGGAAGCCACGGAGCTAAACGTCGAAGAAGATATTAACGCATTACCCCTCGAGCATTTAAGCTTTTTCTGTAGGCACGGGCATTTTTTCGATGTTGTGCTGCACTTGCTGTAAAATTGTGAAAATAGGAGGCGTCAGGCCTAGCACACATAAATATATAATTGTGTTTTTTTGGGTTTATACTTGCCAAAATTGCTCGTTTATCTGGAGAAAATATGGGCCCCGGCGGCAATCCCTTATTAATATAAGTGTTATAGGGATGCTGAGTTCTTAAATCCCGATTTAAAACTCGCCTTCTACCCTCTCTACCTACTACATAGAGTACAGTTGGATCTGCTTGAAGCAGTATTCCTTTTTTCAATCGATTTAAATATAAACCTGCAATGGTTGGCATTTCACTCACATGTATGGCTTCTGCATCAACAATACTCCCAAGAACACATGCTTCTTTCGTAGTTAATCCAAGTGATTTTGCTTTAGCTTGACGATTAGGTGACCAAAATGTGTTGTACTCATACAAAAACCGCTGGATAATATCGTCAGCAGAAAGAGCCCAATTAAAATGATAATGGTCTGCAAGAAAAATACACCACTTATTTTCATCAGTAAACCCATTTTGTTGAACCCAATCTCCATTCATTGCCTCAACTAACTCCTCTTTATTTGGTTCTAAACTGCTAACTAAGTGATTCATAATTTGAGCTCTGGTCATTTCTATATCTACCTTTACTATCACTTTATGCCAATTTCCATTTCTAATTTTTCGAATGAGTTCTACATTGGTAAATCGTCCATCAATTTTGTATCGACCAGGTTTAAATGTATTGAACAGATTCATCTTTTTAGCTGCCAAATCAAATGTCTGGACATTCTTTACAATTTTATTATTAATTAACCCTTGTCTTACAGTTGCATAATTGTCGTCATGCCGGATGTAAAAATAAACTCCATCACTAGTTAGAGTCGTGTTTACAGCAAAAAAAATATAATAACCTGCTGACAACGATAGCATAGCTATAATTAATAGTACCCCGAAATATTTTCTGGTCTTTTTATTCAAATCTGTTCGTTATAAAACGCAAATAAAGTAAACTTAAATATTAGTTTTGCCTTTCACAACATGAATATTGCAATTATCGGTTATGGTAAAATGGGTAAGTCCATTGAAATAATGGCATTAAAACGTGGACATCATATTGTAGCTAAAATTGATGCGAAAGATTTTTCATCATCAGATTTAAAGAATGCTGATGTGGCAATTGAATTTTCCCAACCAGATGTCGCCGTTGATAATATCAAAAAATGCTTCGATGCTAACATTCCAGTAGTTGTAGGTACAACAGGATGGTATGAACAATATGATAAGATTTCCAAAATTGCTGAAGAAAATGAACAATCCTTATTCACAGCTACCAACTTTAGTATTGGAGTCAATATCGTTTTTAAAATCAATCAAAAACTAGCTGAGATAATGAATCAGTTTCCTGAGTATGATGGTCATATGACTGAAATTCACCACTTAGAAAAAAAAGATCATCCCAGTGGTACTGCTATTTCACTAGCTAAGGACATTGTAAATGCCATTGATAGAAAAACAGGATACGTTGGTCGTATAGACGAACCCTACAATAATAAATCTGCGTTAGATTTACATATTGATTGTAAAAGAGAAAAAAATGTTCCCGGATATCATAAAGTTACCTATACCAGTGACATTGACGAAATTTCCATTTATCACAATGCTAAAAACAGAGAGGGATTCACAAAAGGAGCACTCATTGCCGCTGAGTGGATCATAGGAAAGAAGGGCGTATTCACTATGAAAGATTTATTGAAATTTTAAAAAACCATGAAAATTAACTTGAAAGAAGATTGGAAATTACTTAGTAAAAGAGCTGCTATATTTTATGTCGCTTTTAGTGTAATTAATTTAATTACATTTTTACTTCTATTTAGTCAAACCGACGCAGGCTTTTTATCATCATTCATTTATTTCTTGTTTTGGCAAGTAGCTATTTGGGTGTATTACATGTTCCGATATAAAAGACGTAACAAAATGAATGGTGGAGAATGGATCGATGCAGCCATGTTTGCAGTCATTGCTGCTACATTAATCCGGACATTTTTTATCGAAGCATACCAAATTCCAACTTCATCCATGGAAAAATCATTACTTCGAGGCGATTTTCTGTTTGTAAGCAAGATGAACTATGGTGCACGAGTACCCATGACACCAATATCCTTCCCATTTGT
>CESF01139003.1_pt1 | contig 12323 bp, 9 predicted proteins | sample 356331 | NCBI WGS metagenome assembly CESF01 (sample SAMEA2621779, study PRJEB7988) | marine metagenome | biome: marine biome (ENVO:00000447); feature: surface water layer (ENVO:00002042); material: "saline water (ENVO:00002010), including plankton (ENVO:xxxxxxxx)" | depth 5 m
GCGCCCGGGCGAAGAAGGAATCGAGCGGGGGTTGTCCTGCTGAAGGAGCGGGGCGGGAGTCGAGTTGGTAGGAGGAGGATTTAGCGATTTGGCGAATGAGGCGACGGAGATCGTATTGGTGGTTTGAAAAATCGCGCGCGAGCCAAGCGAGAAGTTCGGGGTGGCTCGAAGGATGGGCGGAGTCCATAAGATCGACGGGGTGGACGAGGCCTCGTCCGAACATGAGGGCCCAGATGCGGTTGACGATCGCGCGCGAGAAGTCTGGATTTTCACTGGTGAGGGATTGGGCGAACGCTTCGCGGCGAGAGAATTTAGGGATGGGAAGAGTAGGGAGGTCTTTTTTTAGTTTTTCGTCCTTCTTCAGTTTGCGGAACCATTGCTTGGGCGGGCTCACGGAGTAGAGTTCTGCGGATTCATTGGTTTTTTTACCGCCAGTTTCGGTGATAATTTTGTTGGAGTAGAGAATGAGCTGGGATTGGTCTGCTTTGCCTTCGAGGTTCGCGAACTTGTCGTAGCCACCACTAGCGCGTTCCGCGACGCGGGGCCCTTTGGGAGTCTTAACATTGAGACTGCGGTTAAAGAAGGCGACGAGCCCCCAGTAATGACGCTGTTCGATTTCGGGTGCGACAGGATGATCGTGACACTGAGCACACTGGACTTGTTTGCCAAGGAGAGTTCGGGAGACGCGAGTGGCGATCTGGCTGTGGTCGTCGCGTTGGTCGTGAATAAACCATGAGGCGCCACGCTCTTGAACCGATGCTGGGCGAGCAAGGACAAGGTCACGGCCGATTTGGTCCCAGGGCCGGTTGGTTTTGAAGGCCCAGTGAAGATAATCGAGCCAGAGTTTACGATTGCCGTGGCTTCGCTTGCGGAGGTGAGCGCGGTCGAGGAAAACGATGTTGAAGACTTGCGCGAGGTGATTAGCGTGATCGTTGGTGTTGGTAAGGTGGTCAACGAGGAGATTCCGTTTCTTTGGGTTTTGGTCGGCAAGGAAGGAATTGATTTCGGGAACACGGGGGATTCGGCCGAGTAGGTCAAGGTAGACGCGACGCACGAAGGTTGTGTCGCTTGAGCGGCGAGCAGGAGCGATTTTGTTAGCTTGCCACTTGGCGCGAATCAGCTGATCAATAATGATGGCGGGTTTTTTGCGGTAATCGGGGAGGACAAGCTTTTTTGGCGGGGTGATTTTCAGATCGGTAATCCAAGTTTTAAGTGCTTTGATTTCCTCGGCCGGGAGTTGTTTTTTTGGCGGCATGTGCGGGTCGGAATCGACTTGAACAACCTGGTAAAGCGGACTTGCCTCGGGATCCCCTGGAATGAGGGCAGTGTCGGTCTCGCCGCCTTCGAGAGCGGCAGTGATAGTACGAAGATCAAGGCCACCTTTCTGTTTTACCCCACCGTGGCATTTAGTGCAGTTTTCAACGACGACAGGGTGGATTTGAGAAGACGCGAAGCCTGTCGTGCAGAGCACGAGCATAATGAGGGGGCTTAAAGTCTTCATGTGAGAGTGATTTATACGCTCTGATTGGCAATTTTTTCCAAGAGAGGTGATTCCTTTTTTTCTATTAGAATTTTTTGTGCAGCTTCCCGATATCCTGAGGATTTGACTTCTGGGCTAACTCAGCAAAATCTGACTTCGTTTGCCATAGGGAAGGTTCCTGTCTTTTTGCTGATTTCCAAGGTGATATTTTGAGTTAGAGCCCACTATTTGAGAATCAGAAAACAAAAAACCCGCCGGTTGAGCTACCGAGCGGGCTTGAATCTAGGGGCGCAAGGGGGATCAGGCGGACCAGTCAGCGATGCGGTCTTTGTGATTTTCGAAGAGCTCAGTCGTATCGCCATGAATCACGACTTCGTTTATGAGATCCCCGCCTTTGATTGAATCGACGATTTCTTGCCCTTCGCTCACTTCCCCGAAAACGGTGTGTTTTCCATCGAGGTGCGGAGTAGGGCAGTGGGTGATGAAAAATTGTGAACCATTTGTATTTGGTCCAGCATTCGCCATCGAAAAAATACCTGGCTTATCGTGGCGGCGGTGTGGTTTGCATTCACATTCAAATTTGTAGCCAGGATTGCCCCTGCCGGTCCCGTCAGGACAGCCGCCCTGAATCATGAAATTTGGAATGACACGATGGAAGGTCAGCCCATTGTAAAACCCGCGCGAGGCAAGGTGGAGGAATGAGCACACCGTTACTGGGGCGTCGTCTGGAAAGAGGGTGAGGTTGATGTTCCCTTCACTGGTTTGAAGTGTAATTTTAATGTCATCCATGGTCACTTAAGCTTTAGCGTGAAACCGCAAACTGAAAAGGTTTTATCGGCAGCCATCGAGAAGTTGGTCCACAAAGAAGGTGATATTTCGGAGAGCATCAGTTGATTCAGACGCGCCAAGGAGCCTCAAAGCGTTGCGAGCATCGGAAACGAAGTTGGCTGCAGTGTCGATTGCATCTGACATCGAACCCTCATACTCGGCGATGCCGACAAGGATGGGAAGGTCAAGTGGTTGGTGCTCTATGATGCGTTTTGAGAGGAGCTCCTTTTGTTTTGGGTTGGCTCGTTCTAAGAGGTTAAGAATTGGTAAAGTAAGTTTCCCCTTTTCTAGGTCGGTGCCGAGCGTTTTTCCAATTTGATCTTCGGAGCCGACTAGATCGACGACGTCATCATAGATTTGGTAGGCAGTCCCGAGCTTCATACCGTACTCGAACATTGCATTGCTCACAGTTTTCGGCGTCTTAGAGATGATGGCCGAGAGCTGACAGGCCGCTGCGAACAAGGCGCCTGTTTTCATCTCGATCATCTTGAAATAATCCTTCTTGGTGAGAGTAAGGTCGAAGCGACGCTGGGTTTGAAGTATTTCACCCTGACAGACCTCGCGTGAAGCGAGGCTGATTGCGCGACTCAGGTCAGGGTTTTCGAAATCAGTCGAAAGCTTTAAAGCGTGTGAGAAAAGGGCGTCACCTAGAAGAACCGCCATGCCATTACCCCACTTTGCATTTGCAGTAGGGACTTTGCGACGGGAAGAGGCTCCGTCGATGATATCGTCGTGAACCAAGGTCGCCATGTGGATGAGTTCTAGGATCACTCCTAGATTCACGTGCTCATCCTGCAATCCACCAGTCGCTCCGCCGGTGAGAACTGTAAGGGCTGGTCGAATACGCTTGCCGCTTGTGTCACAAATATACTCCATGTAGGGTTCGACACCTGGATCGAAGGCACGGACTTGGTCTCGGATGAGAGCTTCTACCTTTTCGATGTGAGGACGGACCAGATCGAATGGAAAAAGCTCCGGATTGGCAGTTTTACGGGAGGTTGTCATCGACATTCTTGAACTTTCACAAATTTCTGAAAATTGCAACTTTTATGAACGAAAAAAACGAAAAATTAGGTTGGGCTATTTTTAAGCTGACAAAATCTAGTTTGATTGCCCGCCTCTTATTCTAAGAAAGCACGAAAGTTTATTGGGCAATGGGGTTTGCGGAGACCTAGTAATATTTTGATTAAGGCTCCGATTGAGAACTCATATTATTACAACTGAGCAATTTTTTTGCGGTTAAAATCTCTCCGATCACAGTTAAGCTGGTCCCTGTCTCGAGGTCGGATTCACAGAATTCTCATCTGAAGAGCACAGAATCCCCACATTTCCGTGGGAAAAGTTGAGAATTGAACAGCCTCTCACTCTAGCCGACTGTCCATTTTAAATGCCCTAGATCAGCGAAAAACGCCTCTCTAAACCTTTGTTTGGGCCCGAGAAAAAAAAGGAAATAATAAAAATGAACAATAGGTGCAAAATTCTCCGATTTTTATAATTAACCAAACCCCGATTCTTGACGTATAACCAACCTCAACTATGAAATTTAAAGCGATCTTTCTCACCGCAGTCGCGGGGGGGGCATTTACCCTTCCCTCTCTTGGAGATGCAGCAACTCATTTGATCAAGAATGAGCCAACCCAAGCATCAACTGGCCTAGCAATGTCAGAGGCTGTCGTCAAAAAAATGGGCTTCGCTGCTCACCTTCCCAAAAAAACTGAGGGTTATTTTTCAATTATGGGGGGCTATGATATGTATCAGCGGCTTTTGAAAACTGAGCTGGGTAAGATCATGGCCGAAATGATGGCTGATCAAGGCGAGAATCTCGACGAACTTGAGGAGATTCCAGAGTTTGAAATGTTCAAGGCTGTCGTGGGCGAAGAGATTTTCGCGGCCTTTGGTGACACCACTGGTGATCAAGCTCTAAATCTTCAGGCGATCAACAATTCGGCCTCTTTTCATCAAATGAAAATGATGCTGAAGATGGCTGCTTTGGCGATGGATGAGGACGCTGAGCCAGGCGGAATGCAAATGCAAGGTCTGGCGATGTCAATGTTCGGCTCAATTTTGGGTGATCCGGAGGCCGGTGTTCAGATTTTCGAGAAGTCACACATGCCTCCTGTAACAATTGGTTTCAAGGTGAGCGACGAAGAGATGCGCACCCAAATTTCTGAGATGATGATTGGAGGAGTTCTTTCCCTCTTCGACTTGGACGAAAATGCTCCCTTTGACGAGATTGAGATGGAAAGAGATGGTGTTGCCCTGAATGGCATGACGATTAATGGAAAGAAATTGGCCGATTTAGCCGATGAAAATTCTAGGCAGGAGATGACCGAGTTTTTCGGATCGCGGGCTATGGTTGATCGGTTTTTGGCTGCCGTAGCCAAAAAGAATCTCAACATCGCAATCGGCGTAAAAGAGAGCTACATTATTGTCTATCTTGGGAATTCACTTGATGGTCTCAAGTTTCCAGCAAAGCCCGAAGATTCACTTTTAGCAAACGAGGGCATGTCTTTTCTGAAGGACTATCTCGATAAGGATATCCGCATGTTAGTCTTCGGTGAGGAGGAAGCTATGAAAACCGTTGGAGGAGCAAACGAAGTAATGTCATCGATGGCTAAGGGGTTGAAAGCTGGACTTGCCGAGGCAGATTCATTTGGCGACACCCGCGATATTCAGGCCCTCCTTGGGCACGTTGCTAGAGTCGAAGGCAAGATTTTCGATATGTTCGAATACGGCCGCACTGGCACGGTGGGGTTCATCGAAGATGGTTTTAAAATCGAAAGCCATGGCGGAAGTAATCTTGCTTCTATCGATACTGAAACTGCCCACAATTTTGCAGGGTTGGGTGACATGGATGGTGTCGTCTTTTTTAGCAACAAACGATCGAATCCCGAATTCACTTCCAAGTTGCATGATATGTTGGACTCACTTGGTCAAGCAACTTACCTGATGGCATCACGGGTCGCTGATGTCGACCTTGAGAGCACAAGTATTAGCCCGGAATTCGGCGAAGCCTTTCAAATGTTCGATGAGTTGGCAGCAGGGGACCTCAAAAATATTTGGGAAGCTCTTACGGCTGACTGGGCCCAGGGAACTGGTGATGAAGGCGCTTTGATTATCGATACGAGAGGAACCCTTCCTCGCGTTCCGGAAGTCCCAGGAGTGATCATTGAAAAGGGGGTCATTCCTCGAATTGCCTACGTAACTCCTGTGACAGATCGTGAAAAAATCGCGGCGGCCTGGAAAAAGCTCGAAGGCTCAATCAGCAATATTCTCAAAAACCTCAAAGAGGTCCAGGGGACCGAGATTCCAATGCAAGAATTCGACGATAATACGAAGGAAGGGGTTACTTATTATAGCACCGCGATCCAGTTTTCGACCAAGGATGCTCGTCCAGTAGTGGGACTGTCTGATAAGCACTTCTACTTTTCGACGTCGCAAAAATTCATTGCTGAAATCGATAAAAATCTAATCGCGGGTGGGGAGGTTCCTGTTCGTAAGGGAAGTTATACGCGCATAAATTTCTCAGCCGCACACCAAATGGCCGATTATTGGGTCAAGTTACTCAAGGAAAACTCCGAAGAGATATTTGAAAATGAATACATGCGCGATGACTTCAATGAGAATCTCCCCTTGGTTGAGAAGCTCCTTGCAGCCCTTGCTCAATTCGATGACATGACGGCCCACACCCGCATGGAAAATGGTGAATCTCGAAGCTCGATTCACTTTAACATGAGGTAAATTAGGGTTAGAAGATTAATCTTGGACGCTCTGCTGGATGTTACCGGCAGGGCGTTTTTCATCGAAGGGGAGGGGAGAGTTATTTAATCTCCTCGCCAGTGGGTTCAACCTCCAGTAATTTATTCCACTGACGATGAGTGACATTTATGTGACTGAAACTGATACCGCGCAACTGGCGGCAAATAGCCATGCTGTCAAAATGGCTGTGGATCGCCAGCGCCGTCGCGAAACCGTCCAGTCGGCAGTGACCGCGCTTCTCGGATTTGGTGTTTTGATTGCTATTCTTGCGCTTATCGCACTGATTCCAACTACGAAGAATATTCCCCAGATCGTAACCTATCAGGCGGCTAGCCCGGAGGAGGAACCTCCGATCAGGATGAAGGAATTGACTAATAATGCCCAGCCCAAGCCGCCAGGAGCGAGTTCTTCAATGGCTAAAGTCATCGCGTCTCAGTCTCAATCACCAGTGGCTGTGCCTATTCCAGTAACGGCTAATCCTGATAGTTTATTTGGGATGGAAGAGGATTTTGGTCCCGGATTTGGAACTGGAGAAGGTGATGGCGATGGCGGTGGCGGTGCCACCTTTTTTGGTAGCAGGAGAAAGGGAAGGAATGTGGTTTTCATCGTCGATTTCTCAGGCTCGATGGCGTCGGATGCCGAAGGTGGTGGCGGAACTCGAATTCAGGCACTAAAAAAAGAGCTCGTTCGATCTATCAATTCTCTTCCGGCTGGCATGAATGTGTCTGTGATTTTTTTCTCAACCACCGGGTGGACCATCGACACCGAAGGTCCTAACCATTACATGAAAGGATTTCGGGGAAACGGGACAGTGCCAGAGGTGAACTGGTATCCTGCTTCCGAGCGCCTTAAGAGCGTTGTAGTTGAGGCGATCCAAAAAATGCCGGCTAAAGGTGGAACCAACTGGTATCCTCCTCTTAAAATGGCTTTTTCGATGAGTCCGCAACCAAATATTGTATATCTTCTTTCTGACGGAGAACCGACGGATGCGGATTATGTTCTAGAAAAGATGGAAGAATTTAACCCAGAGGGAGTTCCAATTGATACAATTGCCTTTGAGCTTCCCGGGACTCCCGCAGGCCAACTTTTGATGATTGCGGAAGAAACTGGCGGAAAATTTTCGATGATTTACAAAGGTAAGCGGCTTGTCGGCGGCTCTGCTGAAGATATGACGAGTTCCGATTACGACTGATGAAACTTGTTGTCTTTGATATCGAAGGAACGCTTACGCAAACCGACGCGATAGATTCCGAATGCTTTATTCGGTCGGTCCGCGAGGTTTTGGGAGTGGAACATTTTGAGACCGACTGGTCCCAATATCAATTTGTTACCGACAGCGGAGTAGTTCAGGAAATTTCCCAGCGCTACTGCGATCGACCGATGAGTGGGGCGCTCACCAAGGCGTTTCACGAACACCTTGTAAATGGTCTCCGAGGACAGCCAAAATCGATGTTTCAAGCTATCCCGGGAGCCATTGATTTTTTCAGTGCTCTAGTTGAGTCGCCGGATTATGCTGTGGCTCTTGCTACTGGGGCCCACGAAGCTTCCGCGCGTTATAAATTGGAGACAGCAGGTTTTGAAATTGCTGATATTCCTCTAGCGAGCTCCTCGGATGCTGTTGTTCGAGAGCATATTATGCTCCAGGCTCTTGATCGGGCTGCTCGCTTTCATCAAGCACGTTTCTCGGAAGTGACCTACTTTGGGAATGCTCCATGGGATATCGAGGCGAGTCGTAATCTCGGTTGGAAGTTAATTGGGATCGGACCGAGGATTGAAGCTGATTTTCGATTTGACGACTATACTAATCCGTCGGCAATTCAATCTTGCCTCTAAAATATCAGTATAGAAGAATTTCAAATTGATAGATATCGTGGAAAAAGCTTGTCTTTAAATTAGACTATGGAAAATTTGAAAACTGATATATCTCATGAATAAAAAGTCAGGGTTTTCCGTTTTAATAAGCGTGTCCGTTTCGCGTCTTGTCCTCCTTGCTGGATCTGTTTTGCTTCTTGCGAGTTGTTCTGGCTCTCGGACAATTAGTGCTGATTTGAAGGTCCCATCAGGGGAGACGCTCCGTAAGACCGTGCTGGGAAGTGATATTTTGATCACCAAGGGGAGTACTCTGGAGGTTTTTTACAGCTCTAGGAACCGCTATTTTGTCGAAGCTGGAGGAGCGCTTGTTGGTTTTAAAAGAGGAGTCAATCAGACAAAGATCTATGCTGAAAAGGGCGCCCTAATCCCAAATTTTGAGAGCCAAACTGGATTCGCGATCTATACGGTGAAGGATGCTTCAGAGTCTTATCGTGATCGCTACAAGGAGTTGGTCCCAGCACATGTTACCTTAAATTCAAACACAATGGGTGTCGCTCCGGTGATTGGAGTGGGTGTCGGAGTCGATCAAGAAGTATGGGATGTTGATCGGAATGATTGGGGAGACAATGGGAGATCGTCACGACCAACCTCAGTTCGAGCATCCTCGTATGAGACGAAAGATTAAATGAACTCTTAATAGATTATGAAAAAAACATTGATGACAATCGTGGGAATCGTTGGGCTCACCGCCGTTTCCGAGGCTCAGTTCGCTGGAATAAATGGCGGGATCATGCTTGGTGGGGGATTTATGGAAGATCCTGATAAAGGCTATGGATTTTTGCAACTAAGAGGGACTTTTTACGAGGACGATGCCGTTTCTCATACTCTATCCGTTGAATTTTTACGCCATTCAGATGATGCCGAACTCGAGTTTCTAGATCTTGCAGGGGTCCCTTATTATGAGAATGGAGAAATTAGTTTTACGAACTTCACACTGAATTACGAATTAGAAGCTAAGTTGAGCGGTGCGATTTCTTTTTATGCTGGAGTCGGAGGTGGTATTGAACGCGTTAGCTTAGATGATGCATTTGATTTCTCGGTTGACTCCGATAGAAATTTTGTAGGGCAGGCGTTTGCTGGATTCCGAACTAAGCTTGGGGAGAGTTTCTTCGCACAGATTGGTATCAGGCATCTCTGGAGAGAAGACTTTGCACTCCTGACTGACCAGTTTGTGGTCGAAGATACTACCGCTTATGATCTTTCGATTGGTTTTCGTTTTTAGTCGAACGACTTAATTTCTCAAAAGAAAGCCGGACAGTTTTAAGACTATCCGGCTTTTTGTTTTAGAATCTATTTGTCTGCCCCACTTACGCTCGGAGAAGTTGCACGGTGACTTTCTCTTCAACAGGAATTTCGAGTGTTTCGGCGAGGCTTTCGAGATCTTGGATGAGAGCCTCTTTACCATTCTCAAAAACTTCATCATCCATCGTGCGGATTAGATCTGCGGCCGTATTAATGTCATCGTAAACTTCGTCGGCGTCATGGAAATCTTCGGTCACAATGATTTTCATGACCGCTTTGTCTTCACTGGTATACCCGGCAGCGTCAGCTTCTTCTTCGGAAAGATCGCTGTCTGGACAGAAAAGGTAGGGGAGGATGTCGAGTCCCTCCTCTTTCAGAAGGCCAGCCAGTTCTTCATAAACTGCTGCCAATTCCTCAAAATAACCTTCAAGATCTTCAATTTCGGGCTCGCAAACGATGCTAATTCCGCTGGACATGCTGAAACGCTAAAATTGGATTTATCGCGGAAAAAGAAAATTTTTTATGAATGGCCAAATCAGTTCAATTGTCCGGCCCTCTCAGACGGTCAATCTGGATGATTTGGACGATCTGAATTTCCTAGGGTGGCATTATGAGCCCTTCTCTTTTAAATTTTGTCCCCTGAGTCTAAAACTTGTTTGGGTGACCGCCGAAACTTCTGTTAGATACTCACTCAATATCTTAAAAGAGTGGATTTAGCTCCAAAAAGCTATTTAGTTTTATGGGAAAAGTTCCAGAGCGATTGGCGTTGATAGAGGAGGCTCGAATTTCAAATGTGCGGAATATTCAGCTTCGAGAAAGCGGGGAAGGTCCAAAAGTGCTTCCTCAGTGAGCTGAGCTTCAAAATTCAACAAGATAATAGAGGTCTCACCGGACTGGATGGTTGATCCGGCTAGGATGACCTCTCCGTCGAGGATTCCTTCGCCTTCCATTTCAATTTGGAGTTTGCCAACGTCGAGGGGTTTGGACGATTCATTTTGAATTCGTAGTGGAAGGCTGACTAGAGCTTTGGTTCCTCGGACCTTAAATTCGGTTCTTTTCCAGAGAGGTTGGTATTGGCATCTCATGATTTGGGACTGCTTGGATACACCATTTCCCCACCAGCTAAAAAATACTCCGAGCCAAATGGTGAGAATCAAAACCGTAATCCGGTAGGAAAAGGTCCACAATTTCGGAGGAGGTTGGCTGGGAAGAGTCGCTTCTTCTTTCAAGAGAGCGGAACCGAGATGGCACCCAAGAAGGGTTGCGCAGGCCATCCCAAGAACTTCGGTAAAGACGAGAATAGCGATCGCTGCTGTTGGTTCAAGTGACGCCGAAAGGTGACGCTCGAGAATAATGACGGGCCCGATGCAGATAAGACCAAGTAAAGTAGTGCGTATGGGTGCGTGCCGCAGAAGAATCCAGATAATGCCATGGATCTTGTGATTACGACGTTGAAAAAATGGTGAACAATGGTCCAAGGCCATTGCGGTAATCAGGTAGGCGATCGAGAGAGTCGCTCCAAGAGTCGCTAAAAAAGGATAGCCTTGGACGGCGAGAAAGAGGCTCATCCCTTGTAGTAGGAGATAGAGAAAGGCTAGTTTCACCTCCTCCAAACCCTGACGCCAGAGGGGAGGATGGCGTTGTTTTTTGAGTTCGGGAAACCGTTCTCCTTCATAAATTGTCGAGAGTTTTTCTTTCAAGGGGAAGAGAGTCATTCCAACAATGATGATTCCTAGCCCAAAACCGGTGGTGACAAGGAATGCCCGAAATTCTTCAAAGAAAAGCCGATGAACCAGGTCATCGACCGCCGGGTGCCAAATTTCTGGAACAAGCTGTGCAAATAACCATGCCTCGAACAATGGTCCAAAATAGATGCCAAGATTCAAAAAGCCGCTGAGTATCAAGAGGGCGGCGAGCATATAAATCGCGAACCAATATTTGGTCAATTTAGGTTCCATCTCACTAATCTTCTTATCCCTATTTTTTTACGTCTTTTTCTGCGCTTTTCTCGCAAGGGGCTTCATGGATCCCATGAAATAAATATGTAGGTGAATCTGTTGCCTTGATAGATACGACCGTCGGCAATATCAGATTCGTCGAGGTGGCTTTGAAAGTCCTCAAGGGTTTCCCAATCGTTTTTCCAAAATTTTGTATTTTCCATCTTAATTTCTTGGATGAGATGTGGGTAGAGCGCCACTTTGAGAGGAATGATAAAGGGGAACATTGGATCTTTACGTTTCAGTGAAATCTCTCCTTCGAGAAGAGCTAAAGGATTCATCTCAATGAGTGCTGGAAAATCAGGGTGGCTGACGATAGGATCAGAATCACGAATTGCCTTTACAAGCTGGACATAATCAAGCGCTTTCGCAGCTCTCACAAATTTGTCGTCGGCTGTTTTGAGTTGAACACGGAAGATTTCAGGGCCGTATTTTTCAAAGTCTTCCAATGAATCGTCTTGATGCATAATCCGACCCCGATTCATGACAATCATGTGAGAAGATCGGCGCGGGATTTTTGGGCTTTCACCTTTTGGGAGGATCCACCAGGACGGATTGCCGTTTTCTCCGAGGGTGGCGGAGAGTAAATCTGAAGAGAGATCCTCTTGCTCATCAGTCCAAGCGAGACTGGCGTCTTTAAATGGGCTGTTTCCGCTAAGGCAATATACTTCGTATTGGTCCTTGGGTCCCGCTTTGCGGATCTGCCATTCGCAGTAGTCGTCTTCACGGAGAGTAATAAAGGGACTATGGTCATTCTGTGGGACACCGTCTTCCTGGAAACGAGTGTAAGTTAGGTTGTGTTCGTGAAGATCAGGAAAATTAGGATCGGCGCAAAAGATCTGATAAACATCTTCTTTTCCGGAGATTCCTACGAACTTCCAGAGGCAAGGATCACCTTCCCGAATGACCGCGCCGGGATGATTGTGTTGATTACTAAAATTACGGGTAAAGCTGAGTTCCTGATAGCGGTAGAGACAGCCATCAGCGAGAAAGAGTCGGTGTCTACCCTCGAGTGGATGGATAGATGGTCGGATGGGCGGTGGACTCTGGTCACCCCGGACCCTCTCAATCTCTTTGCTGATTTTGCTAGTCGGGAGGGGTGAATCGGAATCACCCTGCTTGTTTTGAACCTTTTGAAAGACTAG
>CESF01018212.1_pt1 | contig 12286 bp, 13 predicted proteins | sample 356331 | NCBI WGS metagenome assembly CESF01 (sample SAMEA2621779, study PRJEB7988) | marine metagenome | biome: marine biome (ENVO:00000447); feature: surface water layer (ENVO:00002042); material: "saline water (ENVO:00002010), including plankton (ENVO:xxxxxxxx)" | depth 5 m
GATAAAGAGGAGTTTGAAAACGTAGATTTGAATAAGATTTTGGATGATTTATATACATTGGTTTTAAAACATTATGAGAGAAAAAACATTGAGAATTCGAAAAAGGTTTTTCACGTAATTAAAAATGTTTATGAAAACCCTCAAAATAAGTATGAAAGAATTGTAGTTCCTTTTACTGATGGTAAAAAAACAATGAATATTGTGACTGATCTTAAAAGAGCTTATGAAAGTGATGGTAGAGAATTAATTAATGATTTTGAAAAAAATATTTCTCTAGCTATAATTGATGAAACATGGAAAACTCATCTTAGAAAAATGGATGAGCTTAAACAATCTGTTCAACTTGCTGTACACGAACAAAAAGACCCTCTACTAATCTATAAGTTTGAAGCAAAAGAACTATTTTTCAACATGATAGATCAACTTAATAAAGATATATTAACCTTTCTTTTCAAAGGTGATTTACCATCAAATAACCCAAATGAAATAACTGAAGATAGACAAACTAGAAGAAGAGAAAATTATAATACTTCAAAAGAAGAAGTTCTTAATAGCGATGAGTTGGCTACTAGAAACAGAAATGTTGGAGCTAATGCTTCAAGCAATAATTCTGTTACTCAAACAATTGTTAGAGAACAGAAAAAAATTGGGAGAAATGAAAGAATAAAGATTATAAACAATCAAACTGGAGAAGTAAAAGAGTTAAAGTATAAACAAGCTGAACCTCTTATTAATACTGGGAAATGGGCTATAAATGATAATTAAAAAAAATGAATATATTAATTGTAGGTCCATACCCACCATTAAAAGGAGGGATATCTGATTTTAACTTTAAACTATTTAAACATTTAAAAAAATATGAATCTGTTTATTTTATATGTTTTGATAGGAATTATCCTTTCTTTCTTAGATCAAAAAAAAAACAAATACTAAATAAGAATATTAATTTACAGAATATCCTTAAAATTAACCCCTACAACCCTCTTTGTTATATAAAAATCCAAAATTTTGTAAAAGAAAAAAATATCTGTAAAATTATTACAACATATTGGACACCAATTACTGGGTTATCGTATTTAATTATTAATTCAATTGTATCGAATAAAATAATAAAAATTGGACTTTTTCACAATATATTTCCTCATGAAAACTATTTTTTTGATAAAAAAATTTTAAAATATTATATAAAAACATTAGACAAAGCTTTAACGTTATCTAAATATACTTCAAAACAACTATCAGATTTTTCTTGTTTAGCTTCATATATATTATTCCATCCTGTCGATGAATTAAAAAATGTTAGTAAAAAAAAGTCATTGGAAAAGCTTGGTTTAAATAAAAATTTTAAATACATCTTGTTCATGGGGATGATAAGAAAATATAAGGGGCTTGAATTACTTTTAAGAGCTTTGAAAAAAGTTGTAAAATTTGATACTAATATTAAACTTATTATTGCAGGTGAATTTATTGAAAGAAAAAAAAATTACAAAAAACTAATAAAAGAATTATCACTAGATAATTATATTATTTTAAGGGATAAGTTCATTGAATCTAAAAAAATTCAATATTACATGTGTGTCTCAGAACTTATTGTTCAACCTTATATAAAGGCAACTCAAAGCGGCATAACATCAATGGCAATATCTCATAATAAAATAATTGTCACAACTGCTGAAGGTGGAATAAAGGAAACCATAAATAATGAAAATGGTTATATATGTTCCAAAGATCCAATTTCAATTTCAAAAAAAATTATTAGTGCACTAAAATCAAATAATGAAAAAAAAATTAAAAACTTAGTAGATTTAAAGAAAAAGCTATCCTGGAATAATTTTTGTTTAAAACTAATCAAAAACATTTAAAGTTGAAAAGACTGTTAATTTTAGGAATATTACTTTCAAATTTTAATTTGAAGTCACAAGGTGATAATAGAGATGCATATTTTGCATCTGGTTGTTTTTGGTGCGTAGAATCAATATATGAAAGCTTAAGAGGTGTATCCGAAGTTGAATCTGGATACTCTGGTGGTAAAACTAAAAACCCAACTTATTATCAGGTTTTATCTGGAAAAACAGGTCATGCAGAGGCAATAAAAGTTACCTACGATCCTAATATAATATCATTCAAAAATCTAGTAAAAGTTTTTTTTTCATCACATGATCCAACCACATTAAATCAACAAGGTCCGGATATTGGAACTCATTATCGCTCAATTGCCTTCTTTCAAAATGATATTGAGGAAAAAATCATTAATAACCGAATAAAAGAACTTCTAGATAATCGTATCTACAAAAATATAGTAACCGAAGTTAAAAAGTTCGATAATTTTTACATAGCAGAGGATTATCATCAAAACTACAAAAAAAACAACCCTAATAATCCCTACATATGGAACGTTTCAGTACCAAGAATAGATAATTTTAAAAACAAATTTCCAGATTTACTTAAATAAATCTATTCAAAATTTTTATAAATATTAATTTATAAAATAAAAATGAAATAAGAATTCCAATCATTGAACCTACAATTATGTCCAAGGGAAAGTGTACGCCAAGATATATTCTGCTATAAGCTACCAAACAGGCCCATATAAATAATAAATAATACCATTTATTATCTTTCAAAAACAAAAAGAAAATTGATGCCACAACAAAAGAATTAGATGCATGTGCAGAAAAGAAGCTATATAAACCTCCACAATCCTGTTTTACAATTCTAATTAAACTTTGAATTTGTTCATCATGACAGGGTCTTAATCTTTGAAAAGAGTATTTAAATAGGTTTGAAAGTTGATCACTTATAAAAATCAAAAAAATCACTGAAAAAATAAAAAACAAATATATTTTGATTAGTTTTTTTTTATTTAAATTTTGACGATTTTTTAATTTTTTAAAAGAAAGATAAAGTAGAAAAAAATATAAAGGTATATGGGTGTATTTATTAGTTACAATTAACCAAAATTGATCAAACCTGTGAGTACCTGTAGAATTAAGAAATATTAATAGATCTTTGTCAAATTCAAATATAATTTCCATTTTACCTTATACCAAAATGATCAAAAAGATAAACTAAGGATGCTATTGCACCAGACCCTAGTTCTAACTCTCTTTTGTTAATCGCATTAAAATTGTCTATCTCTGTGTGATGATAGTCAAAATATCTTTGAGAGTTTGGTCTCAAACCTGCCAACACATTATTGTCTGATTTTAAATTAGCAATATCTGCTCCACTTCCTCCTTTAATAAATACATTTATAAAATAAGGAGCAAAATATTTTTTCCAATCTAACAATTTAATAAAGTTTCTGTTGTTTGTCGTAAATGAAAAACCAAGAGGTCTAAATCCTCCAGCGTCAGACTCAATAGCAAAAATATGATTAAGGTTTTGTTGATCTGAAATCTCTTTATATTTTTCAGCTCCTCTACCACCATTTTCTTCATTAATATACAAAACTACTCTTAAGGTTCTTTTAGGTTTATAATTAATCTTACTAAAAATATTTAAAATATCCATTGAATGAACCACTCCAGCACCATCATCATGGCTTCCATCTCCGTTATCCCAAGAATCTAAATGAGCCCCAACTAAAATTATTTCATCAGGAAACTCACTCCCTTTTATTTCAGCGATTACATTATACGATTTGACATCTTTTAGCTGTTTACATTGTTGTCTAAACAAAAACTTAAGGTCAGGTTTAATTTTTAAAAGACTACTTAACTTATCAGCTCCATTGGTGCTTATAGCAGCTGCGGGAATTCTTTTACTTATTGGTAAAGCACCATATGTTAAACCACCAGTATGAGGATAATCATCTGATCTTAGTGTCATAGATCTTACAATTACACCAATAGCACCATACTTTGAAGCCTCCATAGCACCAAGTGCACGTTGATCAACAGCTGTTCCATATGCTGTAAATGCTGAAATATATTTTGGATCCATGGGTCTATTAAAAAAAACTATTTTTCCATCAATATTTTTCTTTCCTAATTTCTCTAAATCTTTAAGGTCAAAAACTTCAACTACATTAGCTTTTAAACCTACAGATGGAGTTGCTACAGACCCACCAAGGGCAGTAATAGGAACATTGAATGTTATTCCAGGGTCAGTTTCGATAAGAGCAAACTCCTTTGGGCCTCTAACCCATCTTGGAACTAATACAGGTTGAAGCCAAACTTTATCAAAACCTAATTGTTCTAATTCTGACTTGGACCATTCAATTGCTCTTTGAGCTTCTAGAGATCCAGAGAGTCTTCCACCAATTTGATTTGAAAGATAATCTAACCAATCGTAGGCCTTACTTTCAGTTAATGATATATCGAAAATTTTGTTAATTAAAATATCGTGTTGAGAACTTACTGATTGAAAAAAAAGAAGAAATATTAATATCTTTTTCATATTAACTACTTGCCAGAAAATCTATCAACCTCTTTGTCAGAAATTTGATCATTTTCCGACAGAATAAACAATCTTTCAACAACGTTTCTCAGTTCTCTAACATTACCATTCCAATCATATGATTTCATTTTTTTCATACCTGTTTCATCAATAAATATTCTTTTATTTTCATATTGATTGGATAAAGTTGAAATAAAATGTTCAATTAAAATTGGGATATCATCCTTTCTATTATTTAAAGGAGGAACCTTAAGTTCAATAACTGAAATTCTATGGTATAAATCTTCTCTGAACTGATTGTTTTTAATTAATTCAGAAATATTCTTGTTGGTAGCAGCTAATACTCTTGTATTAACATATATATCTTTTTCGCTTCCAACTTTTTGAATTTTATTCTCTTGTATAGCTCTCAAAACTTTAGATTGAGCTGAAAGACTCATATCACCTATCTCATCTAGAAATATTGTACCATTGTTTGCTGCTTCAAATTTACCAGTCCTGTCTTTGTGGGCAGATGTGAATGAGCCTTTAATATGTCCAAACAATTCACTTTCTATCAACTCTGAAGGTATAGCTGCACAATTAACTTCAATAAAAGGACCATCGCTTCTTAAACTATTAGTATGAATTTGTCGAGCAACAAGTTCTTTTCCTGAACCATTAGGTCCTAAAATTAAAACTTTAGCATTTGTTGGTGATATTTTATTTATTAAGCTCTTGACTTTAATTATTTCTTTAGAGTCTCCAATTATATCATATTTACTATTGACTTTACTGGACTTAATATTTGATTTTTTTACAGACTTAACATTCAATGAACTTCTGACAGAAGATAACAAAGTATTGAGATCTGGTGGCTTTTCAATGTAATCAAAAGCACCGAGTCTCATTGCTTTAACTGCAGTTTTCAAATCACCGTGACCTGAAATCATAATAACAGGAATTGAATTATCGTATTGATTAACAAATTTTAAAACATCAATACCGTCCTTTTTTGGCATTTTAATATCACATAAAACTAAATCATAATGATTAACTTTAATAAGAGATATGGCCTGATCTCCATTTACTGCTTCATCAAGATTATATTTAGAATTTTCCTCTAATAATACTTTTTTCAGAACCCTTCTGATAGCATCCTCATCCTCAACAATTAAAATTTTTGACATTAGCTTAATATACGAATTATGAAAACATGTCCTTTACTTTTTCAAAAAAAGACTTATCATTATTATCAGGTGAAGGCTTAAAATGATCATCATCTTGCATTTGTTCAAAAAAAGATTTTTGGTCTTTACTCAAAGTTTTTGGAGTCCAAACATTAACATGAACTAATAAATCACCGTTCCCTTGACTATTAATGGATTTTAGACCCTTTCCTCTCAATCTTAATATTTTACCAGACTGAATTCCAGCTTCTAATTTTATTCTAACTTTCCCGGTAACAGTATCAATTTCTTTAGAAATGCCAAGTACAGCATCAGAAAAACTTATGTATAAATCATAATGAAGATTATTTCCTTCTCTTTTTAAATTATCATCTTCTAATTCATTTATAAGAATAAGTAAATCACCTGGAATTCCATCTGTAACAGGCTCATTACCCTTTCCTGAAACCCTAAGCTGCATTCCATCCTCAACACCGGCTGGAATTTTAACTTCGACCATTTCTTCGTCTAAAATCTGTCCATTAGAATCTGATCCTGCTGGTCTATTGATAACAGTTTTTCCTGTTCCAGAGCAGTTTTCACATACTGAAGTAGATTGCATTCTTCCGAGGATAGTATTTGTATAAGATGTTACCTGACCGGTTCCATTACAAACTCTACACGTTGAATATTCCAAACCAGGGGCTTGAACTTTTCTTTTAACCTTAATTTTTTTACTGACACCTTCCGCAATTTCTTTAATCGATAATGATACTTTTATTCTCAAGTTAGTGCCTTTTGCTCTTCTTGAGGATGATCCTCCAAATCCTCCAAATCCACCAAATGCACCACCAAAAATATCACCAAATTGACTAAAAATATCGTCCATATTCATTCCTCCAGCACCAAAACCTCCACTTCCATCAAAAGCAGCATGACCAAATTGATCATATTTAGCTTTTTTATCTTTATTACCTAAAACTTCATAAGCTTCAGCAGCTTGTTTAAACTTTTCTTCAGCTCTTGAATCTCCTGGATTTTTATCTGGATGATATTTAATTGCTGATTTTCGATATGCTTTTTTAATCTCATTATCAGAGGCACCTTTGTCAACGCCAAGAATTTTATAATAATCTTCTTTCATTAGTTAGCCACAACAACTTTAGGGTATCTTATAATTTTTTCACCAAGCATAAATCCCTTCTCAATTACATCAACAATTTTCCCCTTGTTTTTTTCTTTATCAGCTTTTATTTGAGTAATTGCTTCGTGATTTTCAGGATCAAACTTATCGCCTTTATCAACTTTAATTTCATTAAGACCTTTTGACTTTAGAATTTCGTTGAACTTTGAATATATTAGCTCAAAACCTTCAATTAATTCATTATTATTAGATTTTTTAAACTCTATTAAAGCTCTATCCATATCGTCAGAAATAGGCAAAAGAGCTGTCATTAGTTCTTGAGAGGCTGTAGTAAATAATTCTAACCTTTCCTTAGCTGTTCTTTTTCTGTAGTTTTCAAATTCAGCAAAAAGTCTTAAAAACTTATCTTTTTCATCGCTAAGTTGTTCATTAAGTTCATTTACTTGATCTTTAAGAGTCGGTTTTTTCTTTGATTTTTTTTCTGCCATCTATGTATAATTATTTAATATATGTCAAAATATTTGCCAAAATCATAAAATGTCAAAATGTCATGATTTTTTTAAGATTTTCAAATTTAAAAACAAAACCACTTTCTAAAAGCTTTTTTGGAAAAACTTTTTGATTATTCATTATTATTTCATTAAAGAATTTTGTTATTCCTAATAATTTAAATGGGATTTTAGCTATAAAGCAAGGCGTTGAAAATGAAATAAATGGTTTTTTATTTAGTTCGATGACTTTATTGTTTATATTATAATTTGTTGATGGATTAGGTGAAACTAAATTTATAACACCATTTAATTTATTATTTATTACAAAATGAATTGAGCGAATCAAATCATCAATATGAATCCAAGATTGCCATTGATTTCCTTTGTTAATTAATGGATTGATTCTAATATTGTTTAAAAAAATTAATTTTTTTAAGAATCCACCGTCTTTAGATAAAACAATTCCAATTCGTAGTTTGGTTAAATAAATATTTTTATAAGATAATTTATTTAACTCTTTTTCCCATTTATCAACAATATTACCTAGAAAAGATTCTGAATTAGTTTTCGAAAATTCATCTTGAACATATGATGAATCATTGAAGTAAATACCTGTTGCAGATGCTGATATTACGTGTTCTAATTTATCATTTTTTAAAATTAATTTATTCAAAGTGATTAACGAATCAATCCTTGAGTTTAAAATCTCTTTTTTATTTTTTTTAGACCAGTACGAAAAAATATTTTTTCCTGATAGGTTTATTATTACACTAACACCTTTAATACTGTTAAAATCAACTTTTTTTTCTTTGGGTTTCCATTTAAAAAATTTCAAATTTTTGGTGCTATTCTTATTATGAATATTTCTAGTTAAAACATTTATCTCATAATCCATATTTAAAAAATATTCAACAAGTTTTTCACCGATAAAACCTGTACCACCTGTTATTAGTATTTTCATTTTTTTTATAATACAATATTACTTCAAAGTTAATTTGTAATTTTACCATAATCAAATTAATGATGAATATTACTTTATCGAAAAAATCGAAAATTTCTGATGTCGATTTTAATAATCTCACATTTGGTAAAACTTTTACTGACCACATGTTTGTATGCGATTTTTATAATGGTAAATGGAATAATAATAGAATTATTCCTTACTCTGATATAAAAATAAGTCCTTCCGCAAGAGTTTTTCACTATGGACAAGCTATTTTCGAGGGAATGAAAGCTTTCAAAAGTGACGATGATAATATTTGGCTATTTAGACCTGAAGAAAATTTTAAAAGATTTAATATATCGTGCAAAAGACTAGCCATCCCGGAAATTCCAAAAAATATTTTTTTTGAGGGTCTTAATGAATTATTAAAAACTGATAGTAAATGGATTAAAAAAGGAATAGGAAATTCATTATACGTTAGACCATTTGTAATTGCGTCTGAAGAATCCATAAACGCAAGTGAAGCTGATTTTTATAAATTCATGATCATATGTACTCCAGCCAAATCATATTATGAAAATCAAGATATTTGGGTTAAAATTGAAGAAAAATTTAGCAGGGCTGCTAAGGGTGGAGTTGGTTATGCTAAAGCCTCTGGTAACTATGCTGCTCAATTTTATCCAACTAAAATTGCAAAAGATGAAGGATATCAACAAATAATATGGACAGATTCGAATAATCATAGTAAAATTGAAGAAGCTGGAACAATGAATCTGTTTTTTAGAATTAATGATATTTTAATTACTTCACCTACAAGTGATAGTATTTTAGACGGTATAACTAGAAAAAGTATTATTGAAATCTCGAAATCCATGGGACTTCAAGTCTTGGAAAGAGACATAACTGTCTCGGAATTATTAAATGCTTATAAATCAGGTGAATTAAAAGAAATTTTTGGAACAGGAACAGCTGTTGCTGTATTACCTATCAACGGTTTTGGATATAGAAATAAAAAATTTTTAATTGATTACAAAAAAAATCAAATTTCAATTAGATTAAAGAGTAAACTTCAAGACATCCAATATGCAAAAACAAAAGACTTTATTGAATGGCAATACAAGATTTCTTAAAAGAATTTATTAAAATTTGGTTTAAAATAGTTTGGTCCTTTTAAAACTTTACCGTCTTCTCTATAAATTGGATTACCATCACTCCCTAATTTACTCATATTGCTTTTTTGAATCTCATCAAAAACATCTTCAATTAAATTTTGCATACCATGTTCTATAATTGTTCCACACAATATATAGAGCATATCTCCAAGTGCATCAGCAACCTCAATTAAATCATTATTATTAGCAGCTTCTAAATACTCTTTATTTTCTTCGTCCATCAAATTGAACCTTAGACTATTTTTTTTAGTACCTAAATTAGCTAATGGTGAATTACTGAATCCTATCTTATAAGTTTCGTGAAATTTTTTTACTGAATCTAACTGCTTTTTCATGGGGAATAAATTTGATATATATTTACAAAAATAATTAAATATGTTCAGTAAAGGCCAGTTAATTTTTGCAATAATTTTTGTGATTATTTTTTCAATTATTATTTTTTTAAGTTATCGAAAAGATATTAAGTTTTTGAACAAAACATATAAAGGTGTAAAATGGGTTTTAGTTGGATTCATAGTTTTTTTTGCAATGTTAGTTTACCTAAAATCAATTGTAAATGCTTAAAAATATTTTATTAGTTTTTTTGGGTGGTGGTTTTGGAAGTGTGATAAGATATCTTATCTCTAAAATAGATATCGTAAGTAAATATTATCCATATGATACCTTAGCAGTGAATATAATTGGATCATTGATGTTGGGGGTAATTATTGGTTATTTTTTAAAAAACGAAAATATAAACTCTAATTATTTAATATTCTTTACAACTGGATTTTGTGGAGGATTTACTACTTTTTCAGCATTTGCAAATGAAAGCCTCAAAATGTTGACAGAAGGTGAACTAGTTTCTTTTTTTTCTTACCTGTTTTTTAGTATTTTTTTTGGTATATGTGCTGTATTCTTGGGTTTTTATATTTCTAAATAACTGTATAACAGACTATTAGTTATATACAATTAAGAAATCTTAAAAATTAAATATTCATTTTTATTAATATTTAATTTTTTATATATCAAATTTTTGAAATTCACAATAAACACACTTTAATTTAGAAATATGAAAGGGTAAACTTCTCTAAAAATTACATTTGAGTTAATAAAATAATTAATTATGAAATACATATTACAAAAAATGATTTTAGCCTCTGCGGCTTTTTTCTTTATGTTTAACATCCAAACTGTCAAAGCTCAAGACTTTGGTGCTGATGTGGTTAGTTCTTATGTTTGGAGAGGTACACAATTTGGAACTGGTCCACACATTCAACCATGGATGGAGTTAGGTTCTGGTGCAATAACTGGTGGTATTTGGGGAAGTTTTCCAACTACTGGTGGTGATACAGGTCACGAATTAGATCTTTGGGTTTCAGCTGATCTTGGACCAATAGCTTTAACAGTAACAAATTATTCATTTCCTGGCGTTGATGGAACATATTCATCTGGTGGTGTTTTTGACGGTGATTTAGAAGTTAGTGGGTCTGCGAGTTTAGGTCCTGTTGACTTAACTGTAGGTTACTTTACTGATTTAGAAGCTTTATACATTGAAGCTGGTTTTCCAATAGGTCCTGTAGGTATTGGAGTTGGATTTGGTAGTGATGGAGCTGATGCATTTTATGCAGGAGGTGACAGCGGTCTTGTAAATCTATCATTTAGTGGTGGAAAGGATATTAAAATTACAGAAGATTATTCATTACCTGTATTTGGATCATTTATTTACAATCCAGATGCAGAATCTGCATTTTTAGTATTCGGAGTTAGTTTCTAATCTTTAATAAGTTATAATTATGAATTTAATTTCGCTCTTTTATAATAATATAGCAACAACGCCAGAAGTTAATGATGACTTTACAATACTTTGGATTTTAATATCAGGTATGCTTGTTTTCTTCATGCAGGCAGGTTTTACACTTCTTGAGTCAGGAATGACACAAAGTAAAAATGCTGTTAATATTGCAATGAAAAACTTTATGGATATTTCCGTTGCAACAATTACCTTTTGGGTTATTGGCTTTGGACTGATGTATGGTGCTAAAACTGCTGGATTCATATCACTTGGATCTGACATTTTCTTCAACCCTGGTGCTGGTGCTCATGATGTGTTTTTTCAATTAGTATTTGCTGCAACCGCTGCCACAATAGTTTCTGGTGCAATTGCTGGTAGAACAAAATATTCAACATACATAATATTTACTATTTTCATGACAGCAATTATTTATCCTATTTCAGGTGGATGGCAGTGGTATGGAGATGGTGCTTGGTTAGCTGACATGGGTTTTATTGATTTTGCAGGCTCTTCTATTGTACATGCCGTTGGTGGTGTTGCTGCTCTTGTAGCTGCCATTATGGTTGGTCCTAGAACTGGTAAATTTGGTAAAGATGGCTCAGTTAATGCAATACCTGGAAGTAACTTATTACTTGGAACTTTAGGTGTGTTTATCCTTTGGCTTGGTTGGTTTGGATTCAATGGTGGATCTCAGTTAGCCTGGGGAGGTGATGACTCTGTTTATGCATCTGCCGTTGTAATGGCTACTCAAATTGCTGCTGCTGCAGGAGGTTTGGGCGCATTAATCATGTCTTGGATATGGTTTGGTAAACCAAGCTTATCTCAAACACTTAATGGTTGTATTGCTGGTCTAGTTTCAATTACAGCTGGTTGTGGAAACATGACTTTCGGTGGCGCATTCTTTGCTGGTTTAATTGGTGGTATATTAGTAGTTCTTTCAATTGAATTTGTTGAGAAAAAATTAAAAATTGATGACGCTATTGGTGCATTCTCTGCTCACGGTACCGCTGGTATATGGGGAACAATAGTTATTGGTTTGTGGGGAGTTGCTGATCCAATGGATGCTTCAACTGGAATTGGAATATTTAATGGTGGTGGAGAACAACTAGGTACTCAAATTATCGGTGCTTTATCATACTGTGCATGGGCAGCAATTATGTCTGCACTTGTTTTAGGTGTTTTAAAAGCAACAATTGGATTAAGAGTTTCTGAA